>ENA-ORNZ01000226-ORNZ01000226.1-human-gut-metagenome-genome-assembly--contig:-NODE-226-length-84300-cov-8.540281_pt1 | contig 84300 bp, 66 predicted proteins | sample MGYA00242124_ERZ509040 | MGnify/ENA primary metagenome ERZ509040 (study PRJEB26280, sample SAMEA2338733) | human gut metagenome | biome: human gut; feature: human-associated habitat; material: faeces... | reverse complement strand
GTGTTAAGCACGCCGCCAGCGTTCATCCTGAGCCAGGATCAAACTCTCTGATAAAGTGTTTGATGTACTCAAGACAACCAACTAGCTTAGTTATCTCTCGTCATTACTGTTTTTAAAAGTTCATTCTGTTGAATGATGATTCGTTAAAGAATTTTCGAGAATCGTATGTGTTTCACTGTTTAGTTATCAAGGTTCTCTGTCTTTCGACAGCTCGTTTATTTTATCACTATCACTTCTGTTTGTCAAGAACTTTTTTAAGTTTTTTTCAAACTTTTTAAATGACTTTTTGTGATTCGTCGTTGCATCAGCAACTCGTTTACTTTATCACATTCATTTCTGAATGTCAAGTACTTTTTTGAAGTTTTTATTTTTTCAAAAATTCAAAACTCCAAACGGAGAAGGAGGGATTTGAACCCTCGCGCCGGTCACCCGACCTATACCCTTAGCAGGGGCACCTCTTCGGCCTCTTGAGTACTTCTCCTGACTCCGAATTCATAATCTCTTATGCAATTTGAAGCGCGTCTTTTCCAAACGCATGGTTAATTATACATAACACTATTTACATTGTCAACACTTTTTTTGCATTTATTTTAATATTTTTTCACTGTCTTTACGCTCCTGCAGGAAGCAGTATTTTCAGCTCAAACCAGTTATTTTCCTGCGCAGCAACGACTGATCCGTGGTACTTCTCAACCGTACTTTTTATACTCTTCATTCCATATCCATGGAGGCGTCTGTCTTTCTTGGTCGTTACAGGCATTCCGTTTTTGAACCGTACCTTTTCATCGCAGTAGTTTTCTGTACGGATGCGCACAAACTGTTTCTCTTTTGTCACATAAAGCCAGATCAGACGTTTTTGTTTCTCCTGCTGCTTTTCTGCACTTTCAATCGCATTATCCAGCATATTTCCAAACAATGCACTCACATCCATATCTTCCATAAAAGACAGAGCTCCCCCGTCTACGATAAACTTCAGTTCTATTTCTTTGTTCTGGCATATCATTGCCTTATTTGTCAGCACTGCATCCAGTATCTGGTTTCCGGTCTTGTTCTGAGTCTCGTATACCCTTATATCGCGTTCCATTTTTTCCAGATAACTTGTAGACTTTCCGACATAAGCCTGAGTCTTGAGAAGATTGATCTGGTGCTTCAGGTCATGATATTTCTGGTTTACCATATCAATATTTTCTTTTGACAGCTGGTAGTTCTTGTACTGCATCTCCATAATATTATGAAGTGTGTCTTTCTCAAAGCGGATCTGAATTTCTTTGACCTGAACATGATATGCATACAGTACGGCAATCCCGCTTAAATCCACGAGTGTACGGATAATAAAAATATCCATAACAAAGGTTCCGCTGAACAGTCCATTCTGATCCAGATAACTCAGATTACTCATGGCAAATACCGAGGCAGCAATGATAATGACCACCAGTAATTCTCTTCTTGTAATATGAAGCTCTTCAAGATCTTTTTTGAGATTCAACTCCATCAATGCCAGTATGGTAAAGATCACGGCATAAACAAGAATTAGTTCCACCCATTTTAAAAGCTCTCCCTGTATTCCTCTTACATATCTCAGATAATAATATATCTGCCAGCACAGAGAAGCCGCAAACTCTCCGTTGATAAACGCCTTTACGAAGTAAAATCCCGCCTCTCTGAGCGAAAAATCATTACAGATATAAATATATCCCAGAAGAAGCAACACTATCAGCAACATCGACGGAACAAACAATTCCTGTCTTACTCCATCTGTCACAGTCATAAAAAATAAAAGGAGGGCAAACTGAGCACAGCTTACTACTGCCAGCTTCCATCTCCCGATTTTTCTTTCATTCGTACATGTGATCACAAATACGGATAAAGCATAAGCTATGGCATAGTAATACCCTGGTGTATTTAGCACCTCTGCTGTGTTCATTTGCCCACCTCATTCAAATATTCATTTAATGCGTCCAGAAATGGTTTGCGTCTGCTCCTGCTTACCTGAATTATATCTCCGTTGACGCTGACATCACTTCCCATGTAATTATCTACATATTCCAAATTTACCAGATAACATCTGTTACACCGGAAGAAACGCTTTGCATCCAGCTGGCTCTCCGCATCCCTGATTGTCCCCTTGGTAACAAAGTTTCCCTCTGTTGTATGATAGATCAGAAGGTGATCCTGCACCTCCACATAACAGATCTGTCCAATATCCAGTTTCTTTTTGCCGCCTTTCAGCGCTATAGTAATAAACTCTTTTTCCTGTACTTTTACTCTGTGAAGCGCTCTTCCCATACTCTCCGAAAAAGAGAAATACGAAATAGGCTTCAGCATGTAATCCAGAGCATTTACCTTATATCCCTGAATCGCATACTGAGGCATATTGGTTATAAATATAATAACAACGTCCTTGTCCAGTTCGCGGATTTTTTCGGCGGCTTTCATTCCGTTCAGAAAAGCCATCTCAATGTCCATGAGAATAAGATCATAATCCGCGGAATAATCCGTCACGATGTCTTCTCCATCCCGAAATTCCGTAATCAGAAATTTCAGTCCGTTTTCTTTTTCGTATCGATTCAGGTGAGTTCGCAACGCTTCCAGATCATGCGCATCATCTTCCACTGTTGCAATACGAAGCATGTTCATCCCCCGTGCCTTCTCATATAATGATACTTGTAGTATAACAAGAAAAAGCACAGGAAACAATCCATTTTTTATCTCGGCTTTTTATTTCAGAGTAAACGAAATAAAGTCAAAACTTCCTTTTCCTTCAAAAGTAAAGAACAAAGCCTCTCTGTTTCCGGAAGTATGGACAGCAGATGAGAACTCTTTCACTTCCTTACATGGACTGACAGTAATCGTTGCAACGGCTTCGCCGTTTTCACTGGTACGGACATACAATGTACCTTCCGCGCGCCCCTTTATTGCCACGCTGATCTCTTTTGTTTCACTGAGATCAAAGTATTTGAACCCTGCCAGTGCACTATCACACATATTTGCAATATACTGATCCGGTCCGGATTCTCTGTCTTTTCCATCCTGTGTCAGATACGGAGTTCCGTTCTTCGGGTGTTTGATCATACTTAAAAAACGGGTTCCTTTTTTTCCATACAGATTACATGCAATATATGACGGATAAGTCCCCTTTCCTTCCAGCGGGCCTCCGTTTAATCCACAGGAAGTCATCTCTGCCTGATAAAATTTTCCGTCTTCAAAACGGATTTCTTCTGCCATAGCCTGACGTGAAGACTGCTTACGGTTACTGTGTCTGTGATAGAAAACAAAATATTTTCCATTCAGCTCAATAATACTTCCGTGTGTATTTCCGGTGTTATTTCTCGCATGTTTTACATCCGGGACACCTTCCATTCCTATGTCGCCATTACTTACCAGGATTCCGCCATACTGGAATTTCTTTACCGGACTGTCACTTGTCGCATAGCAGAGTTCATGGCTGTTCATGGTACTGTAAATAAAATAATATGTACCATTAAACTTACGCATGGAACTTGCCTCAAGGAAAGCATGTCCTTCATATGGAGTACCGATGGACTCTTTTTCACCGGCAACACCGATATAAGATGGTCCATTCAGTACGGTCAGCATGTCCGAAGGATCAAGTTCAAAACACATCGGGCCATGCTCCGTCGGCTTGGAACCATCCAGAAGGATCGGATTTCCTGCCAGTGCAAAACCGGAGTACAGATAAAGTTTTCCGTCATCATCCATAAATACACCCGGATCAAATTGGAACGGCTCATTTTTCTTACCGATTGCGATGCCGTCACTGTATTTTACATAGCCATAGAATTCGTACTTTCCTGCCGGCTCATCACATACAGCTACAGAAATCATCTTGGTTCCGCCCATAAAATAATACAGGTAAAATCTTCCGTCCGGTCCCTGTATCATATCCGGCGCTGCAAGGCCATTTGTAAGTCGGATTCTCGGTGCTGCCGGATCCTGTTCTCTTTTGTAAATGCAGCCCTCATAACGCCAGTTGCCCAGATCATCTACCGGCGCAGACCAACATACATAATCACCCAGACAGAAATTCAGTCCGTTGAATATATCATGAGAACCGTAAACATATACCCGATCTCCAACAACATGCGGTTCTGCATCCGGAACATATTCCCAACTTGGCATGTATGGATTCAAAGCCTGTTTTGTTTTCATGTTTTTCCTCCAATTTCTTATATTTTATTTTATAGTCTCACTTTTATCATCATAGTTGCATTGTAACACGTTTTTTCAAATCACCATTCTTTTGAACGTGGTTTGTTCATTTTTCTGCGTGATTGGTGTTTTCTCTGATTTTTCCTGCATATGATGACCAGAAATAATTTCGTTTATAACTGTCAGAAGTCCCCTGTGGAACGAGGATTTCCGCGCCGGTGCCGTCCAGAAGATGCTGTCCTGCGATGCATCTGGAAGGATCTTTCTGCAAAAGTATGATTGTTTTCAGACCGGTACAACCGGAAAAAGCATTATCTTCAATCTGCCTTACATCTTCCGGAATTACGATGTTTTCTTCTCCATAATATGTCTGGCTGTCCTCTTTTGTCCATATTCTGCTTTTTTCAGATGCATCTTCCCATGTCCTTTGTGGTTTCTTTGGAAGCTCTACGGCTACCTCCCGATTGTCTCCCAGCATAGCTTTGATATCCCGGATCAGCTGCACCGTATTGACTTCTTTTCCGGCACTGTTCAGATGGAAATTCGTGTCAAAAAACCACTCTGCATCCATCAGGCTGTTTTCCGGATTTCCTATAACCGGAAATTCAAGTTTTTTCCGCAAAAAAGCATCGTATATCGCCACAGCTTCCGTATCTTCCACTGCCAGCTTATTCACCGGACAATATCTGTACCAGACAGAAGCCCCCTTTTTCTCAATGCGATTCGCCCATGCATTCATGTACTCCAGAAATTCCGGCTGTACGGTATCTTCTGTAAAATTCACCGGCTGATTTACATCATAGCCGTTCGGAAGGATATTTTTCTGATCTTCATCCAGTTCTATATCGCCATATACATTAAATGATTTTTTCTGATACATACTGTCCGTCTGTGGCTGCTGCCCCTTCAACACATAGTTCAGTTTCTGAAGTGCAAACTTCGGAAAATTTCCCAGCATTGTTTCAAAGTTCTCACTTTTTATATTGCGAAGCATACCGAAGGCTCCGTCAGCAGCCTGCCACATATACTCTCCGTTAAAATAATCCGAAAGTGTCTGCCTGCTTTGTTCCGGAGAAAGAATTACGATATCTCCCTCATGAATATAACTCTTCGAAAGATCCATAACCGCCTTTGTTCCAAGTCCTGCATACATTCCAAAGTTGACCACTTCATACGAAGGAAAAATTTCATCGATCATGGCACTGTCGCAGTCAAAAGCAACTCCACTGCCGCCGACAAGCACAATTCGCTTTCCCGGAGTTTCTTTCAATCTCTCATATTTACTTTTCAGTTCTCCCATAAATGTATCCCCAAACTGCGCCGGCAGACCAAAACCGCAGACCAGAAAGAAGAGCTGTTCCGTCAGAAGCACCATAAGCGCAACCATGACCATACGTTTTACTGATTTTTTATCCATATTTAAAACCTGAAATAAATAAATGCATTTTCACCGCCGGATGCCATCATTCCAAGCCATGAAAACTCAACTACAGTCACCATAACAACAAATACTGCCGCCATCATACAAAAAGCTCTCTTCGTCTGGCATCTTTCATAGATTTCCTCCGAAAGCTGCTCCAGAACCATCCAGCTAAGTCCAACAAAAATCAATCGCAAAGCCGCTGTCCCCTGAATACCAAGAAAAAACATCGTTTCAGAAATTCCGCCTCCCAGTGGATTTACAAACGGCTGTTTCAGGATCTGCCACGCACCGGCAAGTGAAGGTGCCCTGAAAAACACCCACGCAACATTTACAAGAAGCAGTGTCACAACCCAGCCTGCCACCGGAGGAAGAAGTTTTCTTTTTCCCTTTCTTATTCGGGCCATCACCAGAGCTGCAGTCATATAGATTCCGTGGATCATTCCCCATACGACGAAATTCCAAGATGCTCCATGCCAGAATCCACTCAGAAGAAAAACAATCAATATATTCCTGCATTGCTTCACAAAGCCTTTCCTGTTTCCTCCAAGCGGAATATATACATAATCCGTAAACCAGCGTGTCAGACTGATATGCCACCGTCTCCAGAAATCCTGTATACTTACTGCCCGGTAAGGATGCCGGAAGTTTTCCATAAGACGAATTCCCATCATGCGGGCTGCCCCTCTCGCAATGTCCGTATAACCTGAAAAATCACAATAAATCTGAATTGCAAAAAACACGGTTCCGAGGACTGCACCGATGCCGCCGGCCTTTTCCGGCGAAGAATACACTTTATCAACATAGACAGCCAGATAATCCGCCACCACAACTTTTTTGTAAAAACCTCGGAGTATCAGCCAGGCACCGTTTACCAGAGCCGCCCGGCTCTTCGTATGCTTTTCTTTCAGCTGGCCGAGAAGATTTCCCGCTCTCTCAATCGGGCCTGCAACCAGCTGTGGAAAAAAAGAAATAAACAGGGCATAACTGCGTGGATTTTTTTCTGCTGCAATTTCTCCCCGGTATACATCGATCACATATGCCATCGTCTGAAACGTATAGAACGAGATTCCTACCGGTGGAACTGAATATTTCAATCCGATCAGAAGCCCTATACATACAGCTACGGTAAAAATAAGCCAGCCTTTTTTATGTCTGCCTTTCTCTATGGCCAGCCCTGCCAGATAGGTAGTCACCGTTGTCAGAAGAAGCAGTCCTCCTGCCCAGGAACTCTCCTTTATATAGAAGAAATAGCTTACTGCAAGTAAAAAGAGTTCTCTGTATTTCCACGGGAGTTTCCAGTACAGAATCAACACGATTGGAAAAAGGAAAACAAATGTCAGAGATATAAAATTCATTCCTTTTCCTCCTTAGCAAGCTGTTCTTTCAGATCACGGATTACTCTTTCCGTCCTGATCTGTGCACCTTCTGTAGATAAATGGTTGTCTGTACCATACAGATAGATTCCCGTATATAAAGAATCTTCAAGCTCGGAAATAACCGGAATATGTAACTGACTCTTAAAGTATTCATGCAGACGGGCTCTTTCTTCCTCTGTACTCTCCTTCGAAAGTGCATATTTATTTCTGGGTGAATAGGTAAAATAAACTTTTATTCCCTCATCCATAAATTTCTGAAACTCCGCATTTATAGAATCGATATATGTATCCTGCGGAAATGCATTTACCGTATAATTTACCGGAAGGCCGTAAATCGGCCCTTCTTTTGTGGAGTTCGGCCGATACAACACATAATCTCCGTACTCATTATAACTGGATTCCTCTGTTTCATGACCATCCTCATCATAATCCGCAGCACAAATATCATAACTTTTTCTTTCCATATCTTCCCTTGCTGTCTGATATGCGGAGAAAGCCGTAAAAACCTGCGTATATTCTCTGAGATCCAGCCCGGCAAATGCATCATAGTTGGACTCCATCATGGCAAATGTTGCATAATCCAGTTCCTTCTGATAACAAAACTGCCGATTTGCCGCATCAAATTCCGGCGAATCCAGAAGGATATCTCCCTCCTTCATACAGGAGCGGATCAGTTCAAGCTGAGGAAGTGCCGGTGAATAGGCAAACACCCCCATATTGACCACTTCATAATCCGGAAAAGCGCGGTCGATCATCTCACTGTCATATCCGAATCTTGTCGAAGAACCGGAAAACAGAACGATTTTCTTTTTATCTTTCAGGCTCAACAGACGATCGTATTTGTCCTGAAATGTATCAAAATAGTTGCCGCTGTAAGCCGGTGCTTCGATTGCATTTATATGAAGTGTCCGCAGCATATCGCAGTCCTGAAATGCATAATCACTGACTTTCATCAGATCATCATACAAATACATCTGTTCCATCCGGCTGTTTTTGAATGCCCACTTTTCGATTTCATAAATTCCCGGAGAGAGTATCACCGTCCTGCAGTCAGTATCTGCGAAAGCCTGCTCTCTGATTGTCCGCACAGGAAGTCCTCCGAGATTTGGCGGAACACATATCTGCTGTTCATTTCCTATATATCCTGTTATCACCGCAAACCCCGATACTTTTTTATAAACAAAGTTCTCCTCGGCTGACCATGGAACCCACTGTGCATACAACACGAGCCCCTTTTTCCATGCAGTTCTGCTTCCAAGGCCCACAGCCTCTCCGGTTCCATCGGCACGGGTATTCCAGCCAAGCAGTGTATAGCCATCTCTGTAAAAAAGGTCTGTTCCAATCGAAGTATTGATTCTCTGATGCGTTCCGCGATAATACTTTTTCACTTTATCCGTTTTATCGGACAGTGTTTTTCCTCCATTGGCATCATAAGTAATCTCATACTTTCCTTTCTCAGCCTGAATACAGACACTCTCCGAATATTTTACTTTGTACAGAACAAGCTCCACTGTCTTGCCATCATTATCTTTTATTATGTCAGCTTTTCCATGATAATCCGTGCCCAGAAACTGCCAGCTGTTATCAAGCGTAACTGTAAAGTTCACATTGCTCCCCGCTTCTACTGTTCTGGCTGGTTCTGTCACATGGTAGCCTTCACCGTCTTCCAGAACAATATGACAGAGATTTTCTTCTGAGTCATTTTTCTGCCCGCATCCGACCAGGCCGGATAACACCAGAAGGAGGGCTGTAAAAAGTATTGTTTTTAATTTTCTTGTATTCACAAATGACTCCTCCTTCTTTTTTTATTCAAGAATGCCTCGGCATTCTTGTTGCGAGATGCGCGTCATGCAATGCATGACATACTTCTTCTGCGCATCTCTGCAATCCTGCCGGAGGCTATATCAGATGGGGGATTGACTCCCACCACTGATACTGATTTGTTGCTCGCCACCTACAGAGGTGGGAGTCATTTCACATCTGATATAAACTGACTGACGGCCTTCCGGCATATTTAAGGCACAGTTTTGCACTTACTAACCTTATATATACCAGAAGACCGCCTCATTACACCAGTCTTTTACGACTCTTTATTTATTTTTTCTTGCTGCGATTGCTTTCTGTTCTTCCGGCAGATTCTTTTCTATAGTGAAGAAAAAAATCAGTACTGCACAGATTACATAAGCGATCGTCTCTACCCAGATATATCCGACAGAGATTGCTGTCTGTGCTGCTGCTGTCTGTGCTGCAGTACCAAGAGCAATGTCTGCTGCCTGATCGTATCCGCTGGCATTTAAGATTGCACTGAAAATAGAGTTACATACCGGAGTCGCAGCTACCATGATGGAACTGTAAATAGACATTGTAAGTCCATCTGTACGGATTCCGGCTTTGTATTCGATATGATCGATTACGTCTGCAAGCATGGCAAGAATCATGTAACATGCCGGAGCAGATCCAAGGCATTTAAGAGCTACGCCGATTGCTACAGGAACAATCTGCCCGTTACCCATGATTGCGATCACGCCACCGACTGCACCAAGAAGCATGCCGGTCATACATACGATACGTTTTCCGAATTTGTTACAGAGCGGTACGATTGCCACTGCTGCCACAGCCATCGGAACTGCACCCATGATACTTAAAAGGGACTGTGAAGCGCCCCAGGCATCTGCTGTACCGAAGAAAGTATTATCCATTACCCACTTACAGAAATAAGTCATGGAACCATTCTTCATGGCACCGCTCCACTGGAAGCCCATGTAAAACAGCATAACAATCCACCACATTTTTTCACTGGTAACTGCAGAAAGCTGTTCTTTCAGAGAAGCTGTCTTAACTGTTTTCTCCTCTGTATCGCCCTCAGACATCTGTTCTTCTGTTACACGCTCACGTGTGAACTTGAACTGTAAGAAGATGGTCAGCGCGGAGAAAATAGCGATTGCAGTCATTGCTACCAACCACAGATGCTGATTCTCTTTCAATGCGAATGAAACCAGAATCGGGAACACCATAGAACCGGCACCCATAACAGCAAGTCCTGCTACATTAGTAAAAGAAGCCAGGGCTCCTCTCTGCTTACTGTCTCTTGTAGATACAGGAATCAGTGTGGAGTTTGCAGTATTATAGATCGGATAAGCCACTGCATAAAACAGGTTGTAGGCAATCGCGATCCATACCATTTTCGCCGTTCCTTCAAAAGGAACTACAAACATCAGTACAGAAGCAACAGACAATGTCAGTGCAGACAGAAGGATCCACGGTCTCGCCTTTCCTGCCATTGTTCTTGTACGTTCAATAAGCTGACCTACGATCAGGTTTGCAGCCACGATCAGAATGGTCGAAAAAAGCTGTAATGTTGTCAGAAATGTAAGATTCAGTTTCAGAACATCCGTAAAATAGTTCTGAAGGATACTTGTAAAAATACCGGAAGCCAGAAGCGCTCCAAACGGTCCGATAAAATATCCGATCAGCATCTCCGGAAGTTTTACATCATCTGATTTGATTCTGGAACCGGTCAGCGGACCGTTCCAGAAATCTTTATTATTTGTCTTGCTCATAAAATTAATCCTTTACCACTTTGAAGAAGGAGGAAATAATTGTACAGATCATGGCAACCGCGCATACGATCATTCCGATGATTGCACCCTTCAAATCCGCCATGTTCTGGGCATTATTCTCAAAAGTCATAATTGATCCGATTGCAGCGATTCTGCTGCCGAGAAACTGGATCAGCGCATACGCTGTCAGTACGCCGCACGCTACCGGAATAATATCCAGAACCGGTTTTGCTCCCATTTTTACAGAAGCCACAATCATAACGATCTCAAGAATTGCAGCGACAGCCAGGCAGGCTACAACCGCATTATTAACACCACTGTTTATAAAATAATTTGTTTTGCAGTTCATCATATACAGAACCAGTCCAAGGACAGTTACAAGAGCAGTAATCACACTTAGAACCAGTCCTGCACCTATTTTTTTCTTTTCAGCCATAGTTATTATTCCTCCTTACTGCTCTTTCTTTTTCAGTCCAAGCAGATACATTGCCGCACAGAGTACAGTCAGTACACCGAATCCGATACGAAGACCTGTGATCAGGTTATCATACCATGTATTCAGTTTTTCAATATGTGTAGTAGTTGACATACCATCCATTGCATTTGAGTTTGCAAGTGCATAGTTCTGATACAGCATTGCCTGTTTCAGGTCTGTCAGAAGTTCTTCACTCTGGCTTGCGTTTTCTACGCTCCAGTATGGCCATACTTTTTCTACTGCTGCCATTGTATTGTCACCTGTGTTACATGTCATGGTTACACCATTGTGTACAGCCATTCGGATCTTTGTATAAGTAGGATCCTGGATGAAGTCCTCAGACATCAGACCTTTAAATCCCCATTCTTTACGAAGGATATTCAGAAGAAGTCCTGTATGTGCGTTACTTGTCACACAGCCGACACGGTTGTATGTAGTCATTACAGCAAGTGCGTTTGCATCCTCGATGCAGGACTGTATACCACGCAGTTCGTTTTCACGTGCAGCCTGCTCCGTCATAAACTCGGCAATACCTGTACGGTTGATCTCAGTGTCATTGAATGCCAGATGTTTCGGTGCGATCAGTACGCCGTATTCATGTCCGGCTTTGATGATTGCTGCACCCTGACCTGCTGTCAGAACTGCATCTTCTGAGAAATATTCATGGTTACGTGCATTGTACGGTGTACGATGAAGGTTTGTTCCAACACCCCACCAGATTGCTGTATTTGCCCACAGAGAATAGTTACCGATTACTTTACCCCATTCTTCTGCAAGCTGTTTGCTGAATGTCTGGCCGATTACAGTTTCAACCGCCATAACACCCATCTTGTACTCACGGTTCGGATCATCCTCTGCGATCACACAAGGATCTCCTGTAGAATCATCTGAGTTTGCATACTGTCCCAGCGGATAAGAGTTAAATCCGTTCGGTCCGTCGTTCTGGATTGCTTCCGGAGAAGTAATAGATTCGATAACCTTTGTGCTGGTTCCGCCAAGCCCTGTACGGATCAGGCATTCTTCCAGAGTGATCTGATCCATCAGAGTGCCCCATCTCTCATCTGTAATATCATCTACACCTTTGAGGTTTGCTAAAGTCATTCCGTTGTCTGCACCAAATGTTACAGAGGACGGATCTCCATTTGCTTCGATATCACTGTAATCATCAGCCATAGTGCTGATCATCTCATCTGTAGCTGTCAGATCTTTGTATGTTTCCGGCCAGGTTCCTTCCCAGTCGTTTCTGCTTAAATAAGTAACGGTGTCTTCCATCCAGTTATTCAGGTCAGCATCCTGAAGCTGATTTTCTACCGGTGTACCATTTAAGGTTACAGCGAAGGAAGAAGAGTCAAAATCTCCAAGTTCCCATGTCTGCACGTTATCTTTGTTTCCGTCAACATCCTGATTCTGTGCAGCAAGTACATTATTTACAGCCTCATGTGCACCATTTCCGACAGTGAAATAATAAGTTCCGTTGTCAAGGATCCAGTTACCTGTTGTTCCCGCTTCGTTATCGCAGGTGCTGTCCCAGCTTGCCATATCCTGTGCATCAGCAGTAATCGTAACAGTCTGGCTTTCACCCGGCTCGATTATATCTGTTTTTTCATAGTCCAGAAGCTGAACAGCAGATTTTTCTACTTTGTTTTCTACATCGTAATCTGTATAAGGAACAGAAGTATAAAGCTGTACAACATCTTTACCAGCAACATCACCGGTATTCTTAACTTCTACCTCAGCAGTTACAGTTCTGTCAGAAAGATCTACATCTACGCTCTTAAGAGTCTGTTCAAATGTTGTATAGGAAAGGCCATATCCAAATGGATAAGATACTTCATCATCATAGTTCCATGCTTTTCCTGTAGAACTTCCTACAGTTGCATCTGCATTTCCCTGTCCAAGTACAGTATCCGCATATCTTGTTTCATAATATTTATATCCTGTGTAAATACCTTCTGCTTCTACTTCCTCTGCATTGATATTTACAGCCGGGTCTGCATTTGTCCACTCGTAGTCGCCAAAGTTCTGTGCAGCCGGTGAACTGGCATTTGTTACGGCATAAGTGTCTGTCAGATGACCGGACGGGTTTGCTTCTCCTGAAAGAATATCTGCAACCCCATAGAAGCCGTAGCCTCCCGGAAGGCCAACTTCCATGATTGCGTCTACACCATCATTGTTTTTGATTTCATCAATCTCCATTGCATTTGCATTGTTCAGCATAACAATGACTTTACCGCCGTTGTTTTCTTTTGCTTCGACTGCAGCATTGATCAGGTCACGTTCGTCATCACTTAATCCAAGCGGATCCGTCTGATTCAGATTCTGGGATGCATCTACGCCATCCACACCCGGAAGATAAGTTCCGTTCTCTGTGGAAGAACGTCCGATCGTTACCAGCATGACATTGTAATCATCCATGGATTCTTTCCACTGGCTGTCTACGCTGTCCATTTTTTCCTGCGACGGCTCTTTACTTGCAAATACACCATCTGTTGCAGGTGCTGTAATGTGGTAGTACTCTATGATGTTCCCCCACATATTCACCTCTGTCTTACATTCAGATTCCAGACTCTTGTACAGCTTCTGAAGATCTTCATTGATGCCAAATCCCTTTGCAGCTAATGCTTCAACAAAATCTACGGTATCTGCATCTGTTCCCTCATTTTCGGTCAGGGAACTTCCCATGTCACCACCCTGAACCGGATAATAACTGGAGAATCCGAGAAGAGACAGTTTTTGTGTCTCATCCTTTGTCAGCGGAAGTGCATTGTTCTCGTTTTTTAACAGAACAGTTCCTTCCTCACTCATACGTTCTCCGAGATCCTCGATGGAATCAAGAAGTTCGGTAGTGCTGGAATAATCAGACTTATATGTATACAGATCCTCATCTGTACTGTCTGTTACCATCGCACTGCTCTTTGTACCAAGAAATTTGTCGATGTCTGTACGATAACTGTCTACTACAGGTCCTGCCGCAACAGAAACGGTCAGAAGAGACGCTGTAAGAGTAGTCAGACCACGCCAGATATTTCTTTTTCTGCTCATGTTTGTAGCTCCTTTCTTTCCCTGAAATATGGGTAAGCCTTATCGCTCAAGTGCTTCCGCAATTTCTATGTTCTAAATTTAACATGAATTTAAAAAACGCTCCCATTTTTTTCGCAGACTGCACTTTTTCAGCCGTAAATGGGAGCATTTTTTTATTGAATTTTCACAAGCAAAGTTTTTCAGGAAATCTTGCACAAATTGTGACATTTGTTTTTGTTTATATTGCCTATAACTTTCTATTTTAATGCTACAATCGGAATCTCACGGGTATATGTCTTTTCTTCATCACAGACAGTGATTTTTACTGAATCAGTTTCTCCGGCGCGTACCACGGCCATCGCTTCACCATAATAAGTATCAACGGTATCCTGTGCATAGTTTCCTTCCACATAGGAGCAGGCACTTCCCAGACCTTCAAGTGTTCCATTCTCAACAGAAACCTTGAGATGATGTTTTTCCATCGGTTTCCAGTTCCCGATAAAGTCTCCGTACTGCATTGGAACAAACAGCAATTTACCGGATTGCACTGTTTCCTGCTCCGGTTTGATATGAAGGATTGTCTGTGCATTCGCTGTTACAAGAGTCTGACGGTTGATCTCGTGGCCGTTTTTATCATAGGAAATTGCAGTAATCTCACCATCTTCATATGGAATGTGGAATTTTGACCTGCATTTCTTTACTTTTCCACGGGCTGCTTTCTTTCCATTGACCTGAAGTTCCACTTCTGCTGCCCTTGCAAAGACTTCAACCTCCGCTTTTTCTCCGGCACACCCTCTCCATGACCAGCTCTCCAGAGCCTTTGTAAGTGCCCATCCTGTCAGATTCAGCTTTTCTTTCTGATAAACAGGTTTTACGGCAATAAACGGACCTGTTTCGCGTTCAAAAGCAACTCTTGTATAGGCTGCTTCCGCACGAGGTTTTCCGAGAAGGTCGATTCGTCCGTTATTTCCGGTCATTCTGGTGTGTGGCATTTTGCCTTTGTAATCCTCATATTCTGCGGCACCGTCTCCGGTCTCTCCGATATATTCCCATCCTGACCAGACAAAATCCCCAAGGATTCGTTTATTCTTTTTGGCAATCTCCCAGAAGCTGTATGCGTCTTTGCAGAAAGACTCTGTACCCAGGATCAGACGCTGTGGATATTTCTTCAGGTCGTGCCTGTAGCGGAAAAGTCCGTAGTTATATCCTGCAATGTCCATGTTTACAAAAGCATCTTTTGTTTTCCAGTCACATGGCGGAAGTGTTGCTCCAATCTTCATGAAATAATCTCCAACCAGACATGCAAGAGTATTATAAAATTCACTTCCTACCGGTTTCTTCTTTTCTTTTTTCTCAGCTTCCTGTTTTGCCGACTGTGCACTTTTTTCTGCTTTATCGTCGCTGTAAACGCCCATTCCCATGGAACTTAAGAAGTTAAAGAAAATATTGATTCCGCAGGTTACCGGTCTGTATGGATCAAGTTTGTGAAGATGATCTGTCATTTTTCCGGTAAGCTCGATTCCTTTTTTCTGTGCGGTCTCTGCTACTTCATTTCCGGTAGAGTACATGATCACAGACGGGTGGTTATAGTCTTTTTCTACCATATCTTTAAGATCCTGCTGCCACCATTCCTGAAGATAATCCACATAATCATATTTTGTCTTGTGGATGTACCAGACATCGACATACTCATCCATTACCAGCATTCCCTGGCGGTCGCAGGCATCCAACAAGTCCTTAGAACATGGATAATGTGAAGAACGGATTGCATTATAACCGTTTTCTTTGAGGATACGAACTCTTCTCGCCTCAGCCTCCGGATAGGTACATGCCCCAAGTACACCGTTATCATGATGCACGCAGGCTCCACGGAGAATTTCTCTTTTGCCGTTGATCGTAAGACCATTTTCCGGGCTCCATTCAAGAAGTCGGATTCCAAATGTTTCCTCGACAACATCTTCTCCAAACGTCGCACGCAGGGTGTAAAGATTCGGATGATCACAGTCCCAGAGCTTTGCATCCGGAATTTCCATACGAAATACGGACGGGTTTCCTGTATTTTCGATTTTTTCTGTAAGCACAGTATGTTCTTTATCTAAAATTTCAACATTTACCATACCCGGACAGGAAGTTTTAATCTCCACCTCGATTACAGCCGGCATATAACTGACTGTGTGAATTTTGATTCCGTTTACCGGGATATATTTTTTATCTCCTGTCCAGAGGTATACCGGACGGTAGATTCCTGTTCCTGAATACCAGCGGCTGTTTGGCTGATCGGAATTTCGTGCGATCACACGGATTTCATTCTGTGCTTCATATTTCAAAAGCCCTTCAGTATCTACATAAAAATTCGTGTATCCGTACGGTCTGTATGCAGCTTTCTTTCCATTAATATAAACTTCTGCATTATGATAAACACTTTCAAACTCGATGAGAACCTTTTTGCCACTGTACTCTGACGGTACAAAAACATGTTTTGTATATTCATAGTCGCCGCCCAGATACCAGCCGGAATTTCCTTCGCTCAAACTTTCTTCTGTTCGCGGCTCACTCCGCATGGCGTCATGCGGAAGAGTCACAGAGTATGGTTCTTCATCTCTGGTAAGACATTTACATGTCCAGTTTTTATTAAAATCTATTTTTTTCATTTCAAATCTTCACCCTTCTTGTCTCTCCTCTTACCAGAGAAAGTTTCTGTTCACCTAGTTCCAGAATTCCGCCATCTGCATTCGGTGTGATTTCCAAAATCTCTCCATCCCAGACCAGACGCACAACTCCATTGCTTCCCACCGGAAGTGTGCAGTCAAGCTCTGTAAAATACTGCATCTGCGGTTTTAATATATAAGTAACACCATCTTTGTTTACAAGATCCAGCCCGGCAAAATATTTTGACAGGAAATAGATCGGGCTTGCCGCCCATGCATGGCAGAGGCTTTTTCCGAAGTGATCACCGTACATATCATACTGTTCTTCCTTCGGTACAGACGGATCATATTCTTCCCAGAATGTAACTGCGCCAAGGTCCAGCATACCTCCCCAGTAGGAACGGATTTTGTCCAGAACTTCCGTAAGTTTTCCCATCCGACAAAGTACATCCAGTTCAAAGAAATTGAAATATGGTGTTGTGATCGCCGGAATTTCATCATTTTCTAATACATTTTTAAGGATTTTTTCCTGCTTCGTTTCGTCAGCAATTGAGAATAAAATTGCAAAAATGTTTGCATGTCTTGTCACATTTCGTCTGCCGGACGTGAAGGAATCGATATAAGCACCTTTTTCCTCATCCCAGAAGAATTTTTCGATGACAGCAGTCAGTTTTTCATATTCTGCTCTGTAAACGCTTCCATCTTTATCAATCTGTTCGCTGATTTCCGCCATTGCGCGAAAACAGGCAGCGTAAAGCATCTGCTCTGCACAGAGCGGACCGTCTTTATCCATATCCGCCCAGTCAATATATACCCAGTCTTTTTCTTTCCCGATCAGGAAACCATGCTCATCGCGTCTGCCATTGCAGAATCCCATAAGAGAAACCATCTTCGGATAAACAAGTTCCAGAAAATTCCTGTCACCGTATCCTTCATTATGATAATCTACACCGAGTAACCACAGCAGTGAATAATCTACAATTGTATTGATATGTTTTGTCATCGGGTCGTTACCGCGGAGTGCCAGAATTGTTCTCTGGTCAATATCCGCATCCGCCATCAGGTAACGGTTTACAAAAAAGCTCTGATAAGCATCACCCGACCAGATCCATTTATCACGTTTTACTCCGTCAATAAAGAAAATGCCGCTGCAAAGCCGGAATGTATGCTCTGCTACAGACCAGATCTGATTTAATCGATCTTCTCCACAATGAAACGATGCTTTTACCGGAATATCCACATACTGATGGTTTGCCCTGAGGATAACTTCACCCGGCTTGCAGTCAGGAATATATGCAAATCTTACTGCACAGCACGGACACTTGCCTGTCTCCTTGTCCGGCTGCCAGCTATAATAGCAGTGGACCGGATCAATTGCTTCTTCCCTTGACTCTCCACAGCAGATCAGCACCTGCTGGTATCCGTTTTTGAACTCTGCTTCCAGAACCGCATTCAGTTCTGTTTCAAACTCATACAGTGTTCCGCCATTATATTCTGTTACACTGACTGGTTCATATACTTTTTCGCTGTATTCCCAGACTGTCGGATTCTGATTCGGTTCTGTAAAGTATTTGCTTTTGCCGGCCGGCAGTGGTTCTTTATCATAATCTTCTACAATCCATCCCTTATCTGAGCAGATTACTTCTCCCTCCACATAAATACATGGAAAAGCTTCAATGCAGCCTGTGTGAACTCCAACCGCAACTTCTCCCGGACCACAGACGATTTTCTTTCCAAACGGATATTTCTTATCGCCAACCAGTACGTGGCCGATGGCATTTGAATATACGGTAAAAGAAGTTTCTTTTTCCAGCTGATAAGTACGACGGAAAGCCACTCTGTTGCGGAAACCTTCACTTTTCCAGAAAGCCGGCCAGCCAAAGCCTCTCTCCACACGGCTGAAATTCTGTTTCATTCCATGATATAATTCGAAATCTCCCGGATACCAGATCCAATAACTTCTGCCCATTCCTGTTTCCTCCAAATCTTCTCTTTTATCTGCTGCCAGTCGCCCGGACTTTTTACTTCTATAATCTCTACTTTAACTATACGGGCAGATTTATTATAAAGTCAAACACAGTTGACGTTCAAAAAACAGCTATTCACGCAAGACTGTTATTGCCGCGTTTTTGTTGGATTTTCGAAGTTTCTGTGTTAGACTGATTTTTAAAAGAAAACAGATTTCTGAAAAAGCGAAAGAAGGGATTTTTATGGCAGAGATTATAGAAGAGTTTTTTACCGGATACTGTAGAAATTTTGACATGACTCAGACAGTCATATGCGAATTTGAACAACTTCCGGACGGCCTTCATCTTCTGGATTCAAGCTGCGAGTACGGAGACTGTAAGTTCAGTAAAGATTGCACACTCATGAAGCAGGCCCTCGATAAGGAAAATACCTGAACTGCGGCTCATCCTTATACAGAAAACAGCCGGGAGCTTTACTCCCGGCTGTCCTGCTATCTTAATTTTATTCGTCCCATCCACCATATTCCTGAATCGTTGCTTCTACTCTTTTTCTGACTTCGGCTGCGATTTCTGTGGATTTCATATCTTTATACTCTTCATAATGCATTGGCTTCAGGAAATGCACCTGTACCGTCAATGGTTCTGCCGATCCCGTATCAAATGCTTTATAGGTGTCAATCAGTGCCACCGGCACGATCGGGCATTTTGCCTTCATTGCCGCCTTAAAACTTCCACCCTTAAATTCCTGTGGATGGTTTCCATGTTTGCTTCTGGTTCCCTCTGCAAAAATCAGGTAATTGCGTCCGTTTTTGACTTCTTTTGTGACATTGAGGATTATCTGCATGGACTGCCGGATATCTTCTCTGTCCATAATATATGCTTTCATACAGGCAAATACCTGTCGTAAAAACGGTACGTTTCCCACTTCTTTCTTCGCAACTACAGAAAAAGGTGTCGGGCAGGCTTCCAGAATGGCCAGCACATCATATAATCCCTGATGATTCGGATAAAACATAAAGCCATTTTCGTTGGGAATGTTTTCAACTCCATAAGACTTCACGGTAATATTTCCACCCACATTTGCCTTATGGTCGATTTTTTTCAGAAGTGCATATCTCTCGCCTTCTGTATACTTATCCACGTTTGCAGCGTATTTACTCAGCATAAACCAGCCCCACGGCACAAACAGAATGTTTTTCAGCACCATCATTATAATTCTTTTCATTTACGCGCACCGCCTCTTCAAAGGATTCTATTTCAGTTTTGCCGCAATCTGTTCTTCATACCCCGGATTTTTCTTAATGAATTTATCATAAGCGGTTGTGTAATCCTTATAAGCCTGTGTATTCATAAACTCTGCATATTTGGTTGCAGCCTGTTTGCTCATATCATCAGTGATTTCCGAAGGTGTCATTACATAATATTTGCCATCATCCTTTTTCTGCACCATATAAGTACTGATACACGGATAACTCTGGCCGTTCTTAAGTACCAGATCATAGATTGCATACATATATGTAATCTTACCATTCTGGTAAATCTGGCCACACTGCGTAATCTCTGTCTTGTCTGCAGCGAAAGCTTTGTAGTAATTTACGGTAGCATCCATTTCCTGCTGCAGATTATCATCAGCTTTGGAAACTCCGTAGCATTTCTTTGCCTTACTTTCGCTTCCTGACGTATAAGCCTCTACAAGCGTTCTGACTACTTTCTCCGGTGTCTTATGACTGACACCGCATCCTCTTGCCGCAAATACGATCACAATGATCAGCACGATCAGTACAGCCGCAGCTGCCAGAACTTTCTTTGGAAGTCTGGCAATCACTGCTGCTATATCCGCTCTTCCTGATGTTCTTCGTGAAGACCGTCCTTTTGCGGTGTTTTTATGTCTTGCCTGCTGTCTTTTTTTGGCTGCTGCGGCTTTTGCATGTGCCCCGGAAGCACCGGAGCGTTTTCTTACATTTGTTGCAGCTTTTTCCCTGTCCATGATGATTTACTTTCCCCTTTATTTCTCTGTGCTGTCCTGATTTTCTTCTATGGTAGCATCTTCGGAAATTTCTTCTGTATTTTCGGTATCTTCAGAACTTTCTTTCTCTGCTTTGTCTTCGTCTTTTTCACGTACTTTTGCAAAACTTGCAACAGTCACTCCTTCAGAAAGATTGATCAGTTTTACTCCTGATGTGATTCTTCCGAGGATTGAGATATCCGAACACTGCAGACGGATAATAATACCCTCTGTAGTAATCATCATAATTTCGTTTTCTTCATTTACTGCTTTGGCGCCGATAACATTACCTGTCTTTTCGGTGATCTTGTAGCACTTCACGCCCTTACCGCCACGGTTCTGACAGGTAAATTCACTGATGGATGTTCTCTTGCCCATACCGTTTTCGGATACAACAAGCAGATAATATCCCTGTGTGTTAAGCTGCATTGCCACAACTTCATCGCCATCCAGCAGGTTAATACCGCGTACACCCATAGATACACGGCCGGTACTTCTGACATCGTTTTCTTTGAAGCGGATGCACTGACCGTATTTTGTTACCAGAATGATATCTTTCTTGTCATCTGTAGCCTTTACTTCGATCAGTTCATCATCATCGCGAAGTGATATTGCTGCCAGACCGATCTTGCGGACATTGGCATAATCCTGAATCGGAGTTTTCTTTACAAGACCCTTTCTGGTAGCCATCATCAGATAGTGGCCCTCTTCAAACTTACTGATCGGGATAACTGCAGTGATACGTTCACCCGGCATAAGCTGGAGCAGGTTGATGATTGCCGTACCTCTGGCTGTTCTTCCGGCTTCCGGAATCTCATATGCTTTCAGTCGATATACACGGCCGGTATTTGTAAAGAACATGACATAATGATGCGTGGTTGTCATCATCAGTTCTTCAATATAGTCATCATCAAGTGTCTGCATTCCCTTGATTCCTCTGCCGCCACGGTTCTGGCTGCGGAAGTTATCTACGGTCATTCGCTTGATGTAACCGAGTTTTGTCATAGTGATGACTGTATTTTCTCTCGGAATCATGTCTTCCATAGAAATGTCATATGCGTCAAATCCGATTGCTGTTCTTCTGTCGTCACCGTATTTTTCGGAAATTGCAAGGATTTCTTCACGGATCACGCGAAGAAGTGTGTTTCTGTCTGCCAGAATTGCTTTTAATTTACGGATTTTTTCCATTAATTCTGCATATTCTGCTTCCAGCTTCTCTCTTTCCAAACCGGTAAGAGCACGAAGACGCATGTCTACGATTGCCTGTGCCTGAACATCAGTCAGTTCAAATCTGTCCATCAATTCCTGTTTGGCAACCTGCACACTTCTGGAACTACGGATAATACGGATGACTTCGTCAATATTATCCAGTGCTTTCAGCAGACCTTCTAATATATGCGCACGTTCCTGCGCTTTATTCAGATCATATTTGGTACGTCTTGTAACTACGTCTTCCTGATGCGCAAGGTAGTATTTCAGCATTTCCGGAAGTGTCAGGACTTTCGGCTGAAGGCTTCCGTTTACGGCTACCAGGCAAAGCATGATCACACCAAATGTGTCCTGAAGCTGTGTATGCTTGTACAGCTGGTTCAGAACTACATTTGCATTGGCATCTTTGCGGAGATCGATGCAGATACGCATACCTTCACGGCTGGAATGGTCGTTAAGGTCAGTAATTCCGTCGATTTTCTTTTCACGTACCAGCTCTGCGATCTTTTCGATCAGACGTGCTTTATTTACCAGATACGGAAGCTCTGTCACAATGATACGTGATTTTCCGTTTGGTAAAGTTTCGATATTTGTCACCGCACGGACACGAATCTTGCCACGGCCGGTACGATAAGCTTCTTCGATACCTCTTGTACCGAGGATCGTTGCACCTGTCGGGAAGTCAGGTCCTTTCACGATTTCAAGGAGTTCTTCGATCGTAGTATCTCTGTCCTCTTCAATAATGTTGTCAATAATCTTGACAACTGCACCGATAACCTCTCTCAGATTGTGAGGTGGAATATTTGTAGCCATACCAACCGCAATACCGGAAGTTCCATTTACAAGAAGGTTCGGATAACGGGCCGGAAGTACTACCGGCTCACGCTCGGTCTCATCAAAGTTCGGCTGGAAGTCTACGGTATCTTTATTGATATCCGCAAGCATTTCCATGGAAATCTTGCTCAGACGAGCCTCTGTATATCGCATCGCAGCTGCACCGTCACCATCCACGGAACCAAAGTTTCCATGACCGTCTACCAGTGGATATCTCGTAGACCAGTCCTGTGCCATATTTACAAGAGCTCCATAAATAGAGCTGTCTCCATGCGGGTGATATTTACCCATGGTATCACCGACGATACGGGCACATTTACGATGTGGCTTATCCGGACCGTTGTTCAGCTCTATCATGGAATACAGTACCCTTCTCTGTACCGGTTTCAGACCATCTCTGACGTCCGGAAGGGCACGGGAGGCAATAACACTCATGGCATAATCTATATAAGATTTTTCCATGGTCTTCTGCAGATCCACCTCATGGATTTTATCAAAAATATTGTCTTCCATTCTTTATTCTCCTAGATATCCAGATTTTCTACAAAGCGGGCATTTTCTTCGATAAATTCTCGTCTCGGCTCAACTTTATCACCCATCAGAGTGGTAAATGTCAGGTCGATTTCTGATGTTGCGGACTCATCCATAGTCACACGCAGGAGGATACGTTTCTCCGGATCCATGGTTGTCTCCCAGAGCTGCTCTGCATCCATCTCTCCAAGTCCTTTGTATCGCTGGATTTTATTATTATTGTCACGTCCGATCTGTTCAAGGATGCTGTTCAGTTCCGCATCATCGTATGCATACCAGACTTTTTTATTTTTTTCTACTTTGTACAGTGGCGGTTGTGCCAGATATACATAACCCTGTTTGATCAGTTCCGGCATAAATCTGTACAGGAATGTCAGAAGCAGGGTTGCAATATGTGCACCGTCAACATCGGCATCGGTCATGATAATGATCTTGTGATAACGGAGTTTACTGATATCAAAGTCATCATGGATACCTGTACCAAATGCAGTGATCATAGCCTTGATCTCTGCATTGCTGTAAATTCTGTCAAGACGGGCTTTTTCTACGTTGAGGATTTTGCCTCGAAGCGGAAGTATAGCCTGTGTTGCACGGTTTCTTGCAGTCTTTGCAGAACCGCCCGCAGAATCTCCCTCTACGATGTAAATCTCACAGTTTTTCGGGTCTTTATCGGAACAGTCTGCAAGTTTGCCCGGCAGTGCCATTCCATCGAGAGCTGATTTTCTTCTGGTAAGGTCTCGGGCCTTACGTGCAGCCTCTCTTGCTCTCTGTGCAAGAACAGATTTCTCTACAGTTGCTTTTGCTACAGTCGGATTCTGCTCAAGGAATATCTCCAGCTGTCTGCTGACTACATAGTCAACCGCTCCACGCGCTTCACTGTTGCCAAGTTTCTGCTTTGTCTGTCCTTCAAACTGAGGTTCCTCGATCTTGACACTTACGATGGCGGTAAGTCCCTCACGGATATCGTCACCGCTTAAGTTCGGTTCACTGTCTTTGAGCAGTTTATTTTTTCTTGCGTAATCATTAAATGTCTTAGTTAATGCATTACGGAATCCGACAATATGTGTACCGCCTTCCGGTGTATTGATATTGTTTACAAATCCGTAGCTGTTTTCTGTATAAGAATCATTATGCTGCATGGCAACCTCTACTGCCACGCCATCCTTTTCTCCCTCACAGTAAATAACTTCAGGATAAAGGGATTCCTTGCTTCTGTTCAGGTAGGTTACAAATTCGCGGATACCGCCCTCGTAGTGGAATGTTTTTTCTTTCTTGGAGTCTTCACGCTCATCCCTGAGAACGATGCGCAGTCCCTTGGTAAGAAATGCCATCTCACGGAGACGCTGTTTCAGAATATCGTAATCATAAACGGTTTCTTCGAAGATTTCTTTATCCGGAAGGAATGTTACAGTCGTTCCGGTCTTGCCTTCCTCGCAGTCTCCTACAACCTTCAGAGGATACATTGTATGACCTCTCTCATAACGCTGTTTGTATTCTTTTCCCTCGTGATAAATGCTGACTTCCAGCCATTCAGACAGTGCATTAACAACTGATGCACCTACGCCGTGAAGACCACCGGATACCTTGTATCCCCCACCGCCGAATTTACCGCCGGCATGAAGAATGGTAAATACAACTTCTACTGCCGGTATTCCTGCTTTGTGGTTAATACCAACCGGAATACCTCGTCCGTTATCTACTACTGTAATGGAATTATCGGGATTGATCGTTACCTGAATTTCTGTACAAAATCCTGCCAACGCTTCGTCTACCGCATTATCCACGATCTCATATACAAGATGATGCAGGCCCCTGCTGGATGTACTTCCAATGTACATACCCGGTCTTTTACGAACGGCTTCCAGACCTTCCAGAATCTGTATCTGGTCCGCGCCGTATTCTGTATTCTCTCCGCCCATGTGCTTCCTCCTGTCATTCTATATTTATCTGCAGACAGATGCCTCTGTCATTTTAAAAATAGGCATAATAATACTTATTTATTATAGCACAAAATGGCTCTTTTTCCAACCGCGAATCCCCGTTTTAAAGGGATTTCTTTTCGTACACAGAAAAAGGCCATGCATCTTTGCATGACCCTTTCCAACATTGTAATAGTCTAAAAATTGAAACCGGATGAACTTACTGCATCGGAGTTACTCTCTGCGGTAACATTCTCTGCGACTGCACCATCTTCTGTTTTGGAAATGTGTAAAGCGCTCTGTTTGTCACTTTCTTCCAATGGGATTTCATTCTTAAATTTCATCTGGATCTCCGCTGCACCCTTCGGAAGCTCTGCTTCATTTCCATCAACAGTAAAAGTTATATCATAAAATGTATATTCTGCATCTTCTGCTGTACCGAGACTGTCTACAGATGCCTTTTTGGCTTCTTCATATCTCGGATCACCCGGCATAAGCTTCTCTGCTTTGATTTCTGCATTCTCAGGAAGTGCTGCTTCCTCAGATACTTTGGCAGTGATCACAACTTCTTCATTTTCATAAAGAAAATCTGTTTTGATAGCTGGTTCTTCCGGAACTGTTAATTCTTCGGATTCGTCTGAAAATATGATTTCTACATCTTCTCCGGATATTTCACCTGTTTCCTCATCATAAACTGTTTGCGAAGAATCTGCCTGAATCTCCTGATTTTCTTCCGGCTGTACTTCTGTTTCTTCCTGAACCGGTTCGGTCTCTGTAACTTCTTCCTCCGGAATCTCTTCTGCGAACTCTATGACCGGCTCTTCACTGACTTCAACAGCTTCCTCAGACTGAATTTCTATGTCACTTACATCTGCTGCTGAAACAAGCGAAAATCCTGTTCCGATCATTGCGGCAGTCACGAAAACTGCTGCCAGTTTTTTTATTATATTATTTTTCATAACCTGACCTCCTTTTTTAGTTTTTAAAGTTTTTGTTGTGTTTCTTTATTCCTGTTAAAATCACTGCAGCTGCTGCCAGAAGAAGTACCACATATAATGCAATCGGTGTGTCATCACCTGTCTTTGGTGATGTCGTGGAATATGTCACAGATTTCGTCTGTGCACTGCTGCCCTGACTTGTCTTCTGGGAGGTCGTTGTCTTCTGTGTTGTTTCCTTTTCGGGTTCTTCTTTTTCTTCCTTTTCCTCTGTTGTTTTTTCTTTCTCCGGCTCTGTATTTGTGATAACAACTGTCGCTGCTGTATTTACAGAATCAAATACTACAGAAGTCGCACTGACTGATACTTTGTACGCAAAATCTGATGTTCCGGCAACAGGTTTGCCGTTTACATCTGTCTCGGCAATATACAATGTCGTCGTTTCATTATCCTCAAGACCGACTTTTATCACACTGCTTACTTCTGATGTATCATTCAGTTTCAGCGGAACTATATTCTGTGAAACTTTGTCAGAAAGTGTTGTATGATTTTCGTCCGCAAAAATTCCGGCATAGAATGTTTCATTGCCCTTTTTCGCATTTCCGTCTGCACCAACCAGTTTCTTCGTGATCGTCAGATTTCCTTCTACATAAAATCCATCTGGTTTTTTCACAAATACATTATCAAAATAAACCGTCTGCGTGCCATTCGATTCTGTAACAGTCACTGAATTGCCATCATTAAATCTTGCCTGATATACTGTTCCGTCTGCAAGTGCACCCTTTGTCTGAGCTTTTCCTTCTGCATCACATTCAGAAACATAATATTTCTGATTCACTTCAAGATCTGTGAATTTTACACTTGATACAGAATTATTCTTAAATACAATTTCTTTTACCTCAGAAACGCGCTGTTCACATGCTTCATCAGAATACAATGCCACATAAAATATCTGATCGATTGCCATGAGATTTCCGTCAGTTTCTTTCAGGCTCTTGGTCACTTCTACAGAAGCTTTTGCTTTTTCCAACAAGCTATCTTCAATGAGAAGGATTCCATCCTCATTGATTGTCGTCGTAGTCTGTTCTTTGTCAATCTTACCGTCTTCACCGATCACAAATACGGTATCTGCTGCAAGATCATATCCTGTCGGTGCAAGATTTTCATGTAATGTATATTTCACACCAGCTTTCAGACCTTTGATTTCCTGCGGTACAGTTTCTGATATCCAGTTTCTTACAACAGTTCCATTCTCATCCAGAATCTGGATTTCTGCGCCTTCCAGTACTTTACTTGTATCTTTGATATCCACTTTACTGATACTTACAGAAGTAGGTTCTTCTACGTATTTGTTTATGTATTCTGCTGTTTCGTCCTGACAAGCATCGTCATTTTTCCAGACAGATACTTCTTTTTTCAATTCACCGGAACCATCATCTGTTACCACAACTTTATAGCGGTATTCTGTAGTATTTTTTTCGTATCTTTCGCCTGCATCAGCTTCTTTTACTACATAGTAGTATGTGCCGGCACCTCCATCGATACTGTCACTCTGTATCGTTGCATATTTACGCGGCGCAAAGCTTCCGCTGCCTGTTCCGTCGTCTCCGATCGTTACTTCTACGGTGTCATCTGCTGTATCTCCGGTTGCCCATGTTTCATCCGATTTGTAAAGATCAAAGGTGAAACTCTGGCCTTTTGCCTTATCTGTACTGAGCCCTTCGATGCTCTTCTTTACATTTACGGTAAAATCTGTATCTGCTGCCTGATAATGATTTGTAAAAGTAACACCCAATTCTTTGTCGATTGCCTTGCCGTCTACTGTAACTTCTGTTACTTCAAGTGCTTTATCGACTTCGTCTACTTTGATGACAACTGTATGTTTTGTGTCATCCTTTGTATATCCCTTTGCATCTTCTGACAGATTTTTTTCTTCTACTGTGTAGGTATAGGTACCAGCCTTGTTAAATTTGATCTGTTTAAATCTCTTTGTCTCTGCTCCGTTTACCGTAACTTCGTCTTTATATTCTTCTCCGAAAAGTCTGAATGTAAACTGTCTGTTTACGGTTCCATTCTCCGGATAACCTGTGATTACTTTCGTTACCGGAATTTCATAAGATGTTTCTGTCGGCTGCGTAGTATCTGTTTTATTGTCAAATATAAATCCGGATTGCCCGCTTAACGCTGTGAGACTATCTTCATCCGGCAGACTGTTTCCGATATCTTCAGATACTGCATAGTATGTAACCGTTTTGCTGTATACTGTATCGGAACCCTGTAACTCTTTTGCAACATTTACTTTTACAAGATACTGTTTTGTTGAAAGTTCATATCCTTCGACCGGAGTCTGATCTTCTGAAATAAGGTACCAGTGGTCTCCGATTTCGTCATCTGTTGAATACTGAATATCACTAAACTTTATTACACTTCCATTGTTGGTCTTTGTCTCTTTTGACTTCCACTCATTATCTTTAAATTCACTCAGATTAAAATTAAATACCTGATCTGCAGTCGGAGTTTCACCGTTGACAGTTTTAATTGCAGTAAATCCTGTGGATGTCGGAATAAGTGATCCGCCGTCATATGGCCAGCGATGTCCCTCTCCTCCGATGGACATTCCATTTCCTATAAAGCATCCGTTATAATTACCGGTTGGCATATTTATTTCCGCATTCGGTGCAATCACATGACCGAATACCGGTGTGGAAATTGAATCAATGTTTACCGCACTTGCATTTGGCAGATTAAATGCGATTGGAATACCGCTTTCATCTTCTTTTGCAGTTAAATTTGTGATTTTTGGAAAATTACTAACAGTTCCACTGTCCAAAATATTAATAACTGTAGCTGCAGTACTGCTTCCTTTTATATTGATAAATACTCTTCTTCCATGTGTATTCAATGTCACATTAGAGCCGGTATTTATCTCAATAGTCTGCCAGTCACCTGTAATATCATAAGTTTCTGCACTGTAGTTTGCAAGCTGTGCTGAAGTTGCTGTTACTGCCGATTTCAGTGCTGACCAGTCCACATAGCTGTCTGTCGTATATATCTGACCACCCTGGTTAAAATCTCCTCTTCCGTTCAGCGCTTTTCCATTATCAGATACTGTATTCGATGAGCCTACATAAAGTGGGAAATTCTCATGTGCATTTCTGCTGTTGCATGGTCCACTGTAAGAGACATATCCCCCTATATAAGAAGGTGTATTTACATAAGCTGAATCAGAAAATCCGTATCCACTTCCTGAATAATTTCCCTGAATCAGAACGGCTCCCATACAGTGAGTTTCATTCATCTCCACATTACCAAAAGAAACCACATTAAACTGGTTCAGAAGATACTCCAGAGAATAATCAGTTCCAAAAGTATCGTTCGTAGTATTTTGTGTACTGAAAACGGCCATTTCACTTCCATCTGAAAAAGCACCAATGTCCGTGTTTTCCTCCACTTCAACTTTATTTTCTTTCTCAACAACATTTCCGATCACCTCGCCAAATGCTGTCACAGATGAATCCGCCATAAGCATGACAACTACGAGAAGCAGTGTAAGGATTTTCCTTAATAATTGTTCTCTTTTCTTCATAACCACAGCGCCCTCCTTCATTTTGATAAAATATAAAAATACAATCACAGATAATTTCTTTGTATTGATTTTTTCTATTATATCATTCAGGCTCTTTCTTCATCTCTTTCCTGGACGCTGTGTTTCGAAACTATTCGAAAATATCAGACTTTTTTTCGGTATTTTGACAGACTTCACCTACGGATGCTACATAATAATTGACTTTCAGGCTTCTCTTCTGACCCATCTTACTCATAAACTGCTTATTGATTCTCTTGGAAACCTTCTGGCAGCTCTCCTGCTCAATTTCAATCAGCATGACCAGATATTGTCTGGAATTATATTTTGTATAAAAGTCACCCTTTCTGATGGACTCCTGAATCGATTCACGCAGCATTGCCGACATTTTCTGTTCTTCTTCTTCCGTAACTTCTCTGTTCTCGTAATTCAACGTACAGAGCATGATAAACACTGACAAGCCCGTTCTTTCTACCATTCTGCTGAATACATGATACACATCTACAAAACTTGGATAAGAACAATAATATGCTCCTGCCACATTCTCTTTTTCCATAAGGCGGTACTTGATATCCTCAATTGCACCCGCCGCCTGCGAAGCACGCTCTCCCATAAATCGAAAACGTTCTACAAGTTGCGGTGACGGTGCGATTCCCAATTCATCCATAAGACGCTTTTCGGTGTTTCGATATACTTCCAGACCTTCTTTATACCTTGACATACTGATCAGACTGTCGATTTCCCATACCTGCCAGTTATCAAAAGGATATATCTCTGCTGCCCGATGTGAAATCTTATGTATATCTTCGTAACGTTCCTTATCTTGCAATCGCGTACACAATTCTTCCACGCAGTAAAAATAGAGTTCCCGGCAACTTGCGTTTTCTGCGGCTGCCCAATTCTCCCCAATCATATCCGGAAGAAGTTCCCCTTTATAGAGTTCCCATGCCTTCTTCCAGATTTTGATTCGCGTCTCTTCTCTTTTTTCTTTTTTGCCATTCTGAATCAGTTTCCGAAACTGACATACATCTACAGAAACAGGAACATTTTCATCCCAACTGCACATTCCTGCATTGATCTGAATATAGTTGCTCTCCGGAAGACCTGCTTTTTGTAACTGTTTACGAAGACGGAAAATCGTGTTATTCAGGCTTCCGTTTTTATTTTCAACTTCCGCTCTTCCATAAAGAGCTTCGATCAGAGCGGCTTTAGAGATACCTCCGTCTTGTGAATGCAATAGTATCAACTGCAAAAGCTGCATAGTTTTGGAAACTGCATTTCGGTCCAAAACTACTTCTTTGTCATTGAATTCCAGTGAAAAACCACCAAACATCCTGACTTTCAGTAAATTATTTTCCATATGCTTTTCCTCCGCTATGCAGCTTTTTCTGCTGCTGTCGTTATTTTAACAGATACTGGTAAATTTCCCTCTTGCTGACGCCACGGTCTTTTGCGACCTGTTTCATCGCATCTTTACGAGAAATACCCTGTTTTTCATAAATCTCCATATGTTCTTCTATTGATATTTCTTCCCAGGAAGCAACTGCCTCTTCTTTGAGCTCCTGGCGGCTTTTGCCCTCAATTACAAGAACGCATTCACCAAGGGGCTTCTCATTTTCATAATGTGCAATGAGGTCTGCTATTGTTGTACGAAAAGCAGTTTCATGCTTCTTCGTCAGCTCCCGGCAAAGTGTCATCCGACGATTGCCCAGTGTTTCATACAAATCTTTCAGCGTACGCACCAGTTTGTGCGGAGCTTCATAAATAATGATCGTCCTTGTTTCATTTACCAGTTCATTCAGAATTTCCCGGCGCTCCTTTTTTTCCATCGGGAGAAATGCCTCAAATGCAAACCGGCGGGTTGGAAGTCCTGATAAAGTAAGTGCCGTAATACAGGCTGCCGGTCCCGGCAGGGATGTCACTTCGATTCCCGCATCATAACACATTGCTGCCAGTTCTTCTCCCGGATCAGAAATTCCCGGAGTGCCCGCATCTGTGATAAGTGCAATATTCATCCCATTCTGCATTTTTTCTATCAGTGTGTATGCTTTTTCTATTTTATTGTACTCATGATAACTGGTCATGGGTGTTTTTATTTCGAAGTGGTTCAGAAGCTTGATACTGTTTCTGGTATCTTCTGCTGCGATCAGGTCTACTTCCTGTAATGTGCGGAGTACTCGAAGCGTAATGTCCTCAAGATTTCCGATAGGTGTCGCACATAGATAAAGTCTGCCGCTCATCCGAAGCAACTCCTTTCTTTTATATCTTTCTGTTGATTTTATATCATTTCATATATTTCAAGAATTTCTTTTGTGTATGTACCCGGTTTCTCATAAACGATCAATGGCGGTTCTACGGAAATTCTGGAATTACAGCCTTTTCGCGCCTCGATCAGGACCATATTAGGTTCTTTGTCGACATACGGATAAACAAGCTGCATTCTTTTTGGCTCCAGTTTGTATTTCATCAGCACCTGAAAAATCTCTGCAAGACGGAACGGTCGATGTACCATAAAAAATCTTCCACGATCTTTTAATACATTCGCAGCCTGACTTACCACATCTTCCAGCGTACACAGAATTTCATGACGTGCGATTGCTTTCGCCATATAGGGATTCTGGATTCCATGCTGTCCGATCATATACGGCGGATTGCTGGTCACTACATCAAAAGAAGCTGCTCCAAAAGTCGCAGCAGCCTCTTTAATATCTCCGCATATAATATCAATGTCGGATTCCAGACTGTTGTATCTCACACTGCGTCTGGCCATATCCGCACATTCCTCCTGAATCTCAAGCCCGGTCAGATGACCGCCTTTGCCTTTTGATTTCAGGAGAATCGGAATAATTCCTGTACCGGTACCCATATCAAGTACAGTCTCATTTTTTCTTATGTTTGCAAAACCAGATAAAAGAACTGCATCCATGCCAAAACAGAATTTCTCAGGATTCTGAATCACATAAAAACCATTCTGAAGATCGTCTATCCGTTCATTCGGCTGTACAAGATCACTCTGCGGATTTTTTGCCATGGGATTTGGAATCTCCTTCTTTTTGTTCTGATTCTTTTGTTTCTTTACCTTCTCTTTCGAAAGCCTTTGCTTTTTTCTTCCGTGGGCGGAATTTCAGTTCATTTACCGAAAATTCCTGAATTTCCTTTTCGTCGTTCACCTCAACGATAACTTTTACCCGCTGACGGAGAACGTTGACACTGTGTACGGTTCCCTGCAGTCCGTCCGGAAGTGTGACTGTATCGCCTGTTCCCGGAAGATTCTTATTGAGTTCCTCGTATGTTTCCTGCTCGTTCTTAAGGCAGCACATCAGTCTGCCACAGACACCGGAAATCTTTGTCTGATTCAGGGAAAGATTCTGCTCTTTCGCCATCTTGATCGATACCGGTGCAAACTCTGACAGGTACGTATGACAGCAGAGACATCTTCCGCAGATACCTATTCCACCGAGAATCTTTGTCTCATCACGTACACCGATCTGACGAAGTTCGATTCGGGTCTTGAAAATAGATGCAAGATCCTTTACCAGCTGGCGGAAATCGATTCTTCCGTCGGCGGTAAAATAAAACAGTACTTTATTATTGTCAAAAGTATACTCCGCATCGATCAGTTTCATTTCCAGATCATGTTCACGGATCTTCTTCTGGCAAATCTTAAACGCGTCTTTTTCTTTCAGACGATTCTGTTTTTCTCTTTCTTCGTCTGCTTCTGTCGCAACTCTGAGGACTTCTTTCAGCGGATGTACTACTTCCTTTTCTCCTACTTCCTTCGGTCCGAGAACAACTCGTCCGAATTCGATTCCACGCGCGGTCTCAACGATTACATGATCGCCGATCTGCATTTTATAGTTTTTCGGGTCAAAATAATAAATCTTGCCCACGTTTCTAAATCTGATACCAACAATTTTTGTCATTCTATCTCTCCCTGATCGTCAGGAACAGTAATTCAAGTGCAAGCTCGAAGTTAACATTTGCACGAAGACGGACTTTTGTCTTTTCGAGTGCCTCCAGAATCTTTTCCAGATTTTCATAGGAGCGCTGGCTCGCCTGTTCCTTTATATAATTAATTTCCTGTTTAAATACAAGGTTGTCAACTTCCTGAGTAGCCTTAAACATCAGAACATCTCTGAACCAGAACTGGAAAATATCCAGATAATCTCCTATATTCTGCTTTTCGCCCGAAAGAGACTTGATCTCGTCCGCAAGCTCATATACTTCCATTGTATTAACATATTTCAGTATCTTTAAGGCATTTTCTGTCATGGCAGAAAACTCCTCTGACGTAGCCGCATCTTTGGCTCTGCCGATACTTCCCTGTGCAAAAGATGCATCGATCTCTGCCTGATAATCCGGCACATGCAGTCTCTCCATCAGGTATTTCTTAACAAGGCTGTCATCGACTACTTTCAGGTCAAGACGTACACATCTTGACTGAATCGTAGGCAGAAGTGCATCTATATTGCTGGTCAGCAGTATGATCACTGCATATTCCGGCGGTTCTTCGATTGTTTTTAACAGAGCATTCTGAGCCTGTACTGTCATCATTTCCGCATCAGGGATAATATAAATCTTGTGCGGACTGCAATACGGCTTCACTGCGACATCGTGAATCACCTGCTCACGGATCTCGTCAATGGAAATGGTGCCCGGTTTCTCATGGTTGACCATTATAATATCCGGATGATTCTTGCCCAGTGCCTTCTTACAGGAATCACACTTCTGACATGGCTCGGTTCCGCCTGCTTCACACTGCAGAGTCATTGCGTACGTCGTTGCAATAAGCTTTTTGCCGGATCCCGGTCTGCCCGTAAAAATGTATGAATGGGATATCTTTTCTGTCTTAATTGCATTCTGTAAATGTTTTACAATATCCTTATGCCCTATAATATTATTGAAACTGACCATTCAGAATCACCTCTCTTGTCTGTAGTTTCTGTATACGAATCTTTGTTCGTTATACTGTCATTATATCATACTTTAATAGTCAATCAAAACTATTTTTGTTTATGACATGGAATTTATAAAATGTTACTGTTCACTCCGTTCACAGCAACTTGGTCAAAATCCATTCCAAATCACCTTCGGTGATGGGATTTTGCCCCGTATGTCTCGGGATTTTGCCATATTCATGGCAAAACATCTCGCGGGATATTACATATGAACAGTAACTATAAAATGTTACTGTTCACTCCGTTCACAGCAACTTGGTCAAAATCCATTCCAAATCACCTTCGGTGATGGGATTTTGCCCCGTATGTCTCGGGATTTTGCCATATTCATGGCAAAACACCTCGCGGGATATTACGTATGAACAGTAACTATAAAATCAATAATATTTCTGACACATACATCAAGATCGTCATTTTCGAATCTTCTGCTGATCCCGGCCTCCTTAATCTTCTCTTCGGAAAAATCTTCCTGATCTGCAAGAAATCTGCGGCACAGTTCCTCATATTTCGGTGTTTCCTGCTCTTTTTCCCTTTTGACTGCACGTATCAGTCTTTCACCGTCTTCTACCTCGATATAAACAGGAACTACATTTGACTCCCCGTAATAATTTCTCATTTTCTGATAGGATTCCAGTGTGCCGATTCCCAGATAATGTCCTTTCTTAAGATCAATCTGTCCATCATCTGCCGTAAAATAAGTCCACACACCGTATACTGTATTGTAAGCTCTTGCTTCGATGACTTTTCCTTCTGTCTTAAATTCCTGAAGTTTCTTTTCGTCTGTAAAATAATACTGTTTACCGTTTTCCTCTCCGTCTCTTACCGGTCTGGTCGTGTAGAGAATCAGCTTCTTGAGATTCAGTTCTTTATTTCCTGCAAGTCTGGAATAGATTTTGTCTTTTCCTGACGCACTTTTTCCCATAATGTAAAAAATCTTACCCATTGGTTTCTTCGTATTGCTCCTTTGTTGTCTGTTTTACCACACGGATGGACTGGTTCGTATAATCTTCGAGTCCCTGCAGATACAGTCCCTCTTCCGTATATATTTTTATATTACGGATAAATTGTCCCGTAATCTGCTCTCCAGGAGTAAGAAGCGGAATTCCCGGCGGATACAGATAAGCAAACTCTGCCGATATCCTGCCGATACATTCTTCCAGAATGCAGCTTTCGCTCTCCGTTTCCATTGCCTCAGAAATAGAAATCACCTGATTCAGGACACAGTACATGGACTTCGCATCCATTTTACGTTCTTCCATTCCTGTCAGATTAAGCTTTTTCACTTTTTGCTCTTCTTCCCTGTCTATCTCCTCGATTGCCTGACAAAGACGTTCAAATCCTTCTTCCCTGTCTCCGACCGCCGCAAGCGCAAGCGAGTAAGTTTCGGTTTCCATCTCCATCTGTATATGGTATCTCTCCAGAAGGATATCATATAACTGTGCTCCTGTCAGTGTAGAATTGACCGTAGAAAAAATCAGTTTTGAACGGTCATAATCAAAAACACCATTTACATCCTTTTCCGGATCTGCCAGACAGATATATCTGCACTGCGAAAGCCTCTTTCGTGCCTGTTCCAGCATTTTTGTAAATTCACGGAACATTTCATAACCTTCTGCTGCCATCGTATCGATACATGCATCGATACTTGCCATAAGAATATAAGACGGACTGCTCGTCTGATAGATTCCCATAAATCTCCGAATAAGTCTTCCATCCACTCTGTCACTGCAGTTATGAAGAATTGCAGTCTGCGTCATAGCCGGAAGCGTTTTGTGAAAGCTCTGGATTACAAGGTCTGCTCCAAGTTCCACTGCTGAAGTCGGAAAATAATTCGAGAAATGAAAATGTGCTCCATGTGCCTCATCAACGATCAGCGGAATCTCATATTTGTGCGTAATCTCAGCAATTGCCTTAACATCAGAAACCACTCCGTCATAAGTCGGTGAAGTAATCAATACTGCTTTGATCTCGGGATTCTCTGCAAGACATCTTTCCACTTTGTCCGGAAAAATTCCGCCGTTTATCCACCACTTCATATCCATCTGTGGATAAATGTAAGTTGGTTTTAACTCTCTCAGATACATGGCATGATATACTGCTTTATGACAGTTTCTTGCCACAAGTATCTGTCCCTTCCGCGGAACTGCTGCCGAAATAGCCGCAAGCAAAGCTGCAGTACTTCCATTCACACTGTAATAACTTTCTTTTGTTCCATAAAGCTTTGAGACATTTTTCTGTGCCTCAAGAAGAATGTCTTCCGGATGATGAAGATTATCAAAACCTTCGATTTCGGTAATGTCTCTCTCGAAAGGGAAATCACCTCTTACCGAATCCGGATTGCGCTTATGTCCCGGCATATGAAACGGATAATAATCCGACTGACCATAGCTTTCGAGTTTTTTATATAATTTTTCCATAATTATTATACCTTGAAGCGATAGCCGACACCCCAGATAGTTTCTATATATTGCGGCTTCGCCGTATTGAATTCGATTTTTTCACGGATTTTCTTGATATGAACCGTGACAGTTGCAATATCCCCTACAGATTCCATGTCCCAGATCTGACGGAACAGCTCTGCTTTTGTAAATACACGGTTAGGATTCTCAGCAAGAAATGTCAGAAGATCAAACTCCTTCGTTGTAAAAGTCTTTTCTTCGCCATTTACCCATATACGTCTCGCCGTCTTGTCAATCTTGATTCCTCGAATCTCAATAATGTCGTTCTTTACTGTCCCGGAACCAACCAGCCTGTTATATCTCTCCATATGTGCCTTTACACGTGCAACCAGTTCACTCGGACTGAATGGTTTCGTCATGTAGTCATCTGCACCAAGCCCCAGGCCACGGATTTTATCAATATCATCTTTCTTTGCTGAGACCATGATGATCGGAATATTTTTTTCCTGGCGTACCTGACGGCAGATATCAAATCCGTCCACCTCCGGAAGCATCAGATCAAGAATAATCAGATCATATTCTTCTTTGAGTGCTTTTTCAAGGCCCACATCTCCTCTGTTCGCTATTTCTACTTCAAATCCTGACAGTTCCAGATAATCTTTCTCCAGATCTGCAATTGCTTCTTCATCTTCAATGATCAGAATTTTGCTCATTTCATAGGTACCTCCTGGTATTTTCTTAAAACAAAGTACATAATCGTTCCGATTCCCTCACGGCTGGTCGCCCATACCTTGCCGCCATGGTCTTCTAGAATCTTACGAACGATTGAAAGACCGATTCCACTTCCTCCTTTGGAAGAATTTCGTGAAACATCGGTTCTGTAAAAACGGTCAAAAATATAAGTCAGATCTTTTGATGCAATACCTTTACCATTATCTTCTATCTCAACCTGTATAAAATCTCCGACATCTTTTACCCGGATCTGGATCACTCCTTTTGGCTTATCCATATATTTGATCGCGTTGCTGATGATATTATGGATCACACGCCGGATCTGCTCTCCGTCAGCAATGACAAGGACATCCTTTTCGACATAATTTGCATAATAAAGCTGAATGCCTCTCGTCTCCAATTCCAGTCCGACTTCTTCCGCACAGTCTGAAAAATAATCATCAACATTTAATTTGCTGAATGTATATGGGATACGGTTGGTATCAATCTTTGAGTAAAAAGTAAGCTCATTGATCAGATGATCCATCTCATTTGTTTTGTTGTAAATGGTGCGCACATAGCGGTCCATCTTTTCCGGTGTATCTGCAACCCCGTCCATGATTCCCTCTACATACCCCTTTACGGCTGTGATCGGGGTCTTCAGGTCATGGGAAATATTACTGATTAGTTCTTTATTTTCTTTATCGAGAAGAACCTTTTCTTCTGCTGACTCTTTCAGCCGCCGTCTCATCTCCTCGAAGTCCCGGCACAATTCTGCAAATTCATCCGTCCCGTCTACTTCCAGCACAAAGTCCAGATTGCCCTCTTTTATATTTTGCGTCGCTTTTCGTAATTTAACCAGCGGAGTTGCCACACTTCTGTATATCCAGAGACCGATGGAAACACTTGTAAAAATCAATATCACAAGCGCGGTAAAAAAAAGGTCCTTCGTCATGATCTGTATACTTGTCTGACTGCTTTCGGTATCCGCAATCGTAATATCATATGCACTTTCCTGCACGGTATCACTGCTCGATGAATTGTGGTGCTGCGCCTCACTAATTCCAAACAGCGTAGCCGCCAGCAAAAGCATCGGCATCAGTATGATCATCAGAAATCCGACGATAATTCTGCTTTTTAATTTCATATTATTTATTCACCTCTTAAGATAATCAGCGGACGCACACTGGTGCCTCCTCGATATGCAATGAAAAAAATGAACGCATATTACGAACCATTTGTTCGATATATATGCGTTCATTATATCATATCACTATATTCTTATCTCTAAATTTTCTATTAAATCAGTAAAAAGAGTGTGTTCTTTATTACTGTTCTGTCTCTTAAAGATATTTCTTGAGGTCTTCTACTTTGTCCATTTTTTCCCATGGAAGATCCACATCTGTACGTCCAAAGTGACCATAAGCTGCCGTCTGTTTGTAGATTGGTCTTCTCAGGTCAAGCATACGAATGATTCCAGCCGGACGAAGGTCGAAATTCTCACGGATAATCTCAACAAGTTTTCCATCAGAAACTTTACCTGTTCCAAATGTATTTACATTGATGGAAGTCGGTCTTGCAACTCCGATTGCGTAAGAAAGCTGGATTTCGCATTTATCAGCCAGTCCTGCTGCTACAATATTTTTTGCAACATAACGAGCTGCATATGCGGCGGAACGGTCAACCTTTGTGCAGTCCTTACCGGAGAAAGCACCGCCACCGTGACGTCCTGCTCCACCATAAGTATCAACAATGATTTTACGTCCTGTCAGTCCACTGTCACCGTGAGGTCCACCGATTACGAAACGTCCTGTCGGATTGATAAAGTATTTTGTATCATCATCTACCATGTCTGCCGGAATGATGGCATCAAAAACATATTTTTTAATATCTTCATGAATCTGTTCCTGAGTAACTTCCGGATCATGCTGTGTAGAGCATACAACTGCATCGATACGGATCGGTTTGCCCTCTTCGCTGTATTCTACAGTTACCTGAGTCTTTCCATCTGGTCTTAAGTATGGCAGTGTTCCGTCTTTACGAACTTTTGTAAGCTGACGTGCAAGTTTATGGGCCATGTTGATTGCATATGGCATATACTCCTCTGTCTCATTAGAAGCATATCCGAACATCATACCCTGGTCTCCGGCACCAATCGCGTCTATCTCATCTTCACCCATTTTTGCTTCGAGAGCTTTGTCTACACCCATTGCAATATCTGCCGACTGCTCATCAATTGCAGTGATAACTGCACATGTATCTGCATCAAAGCCATATTTGCCACGGGTATAACCGATTTCTCTTACAGTATCTCTTACGATTTTCTGGATATCAACATAAGCACTTGTAGTGATCTCACCCATTACAAGTACAAGACCTGTTGTAGTTGCTGTCTCGCATGCAACACGTCCCATCGGATCTTCTTTCATAATTGCATCAAGAATAGCATCAGAAATAGCATCGCACATTTTGTCCGGATGGCCTTCTGTTACTGATTCAGAAGTAAATAAAATTTTCTCTTTTTCCATTGTTAAACCTCTTTCTGTAAATAATCAGTAAATTTATGTTCTACGAATTACTCCATTGCTTCGCAATTCTCGTAATTCTGCAATCATTCGGAATCCGCAGATTTTTTTCAAAAATCGCTACTTCCTCATGATTGGGCGGCTTCCAAATTCAAATGCCTATACATGCAAGCACGAACGGCATTATGACTTTTTCAGCCTGTATAACAAAAAATAAAGACAGCCCCAACAACAGGACTGTCTTGAATTCGATTTCAATCCTCTTATTGTTCGATGACTCGCTCAGGTTGGCACCTTCCTCATAAAAAGGGGTTGCCGTGGCTTCACAGATCCTTTGTATCTCCACCACTCTGAATAAAAGGCCGCTTTATGAAGTTATTGCAGAACTTACAATATACTTATTTTATATAAATGTCAAGTAGTAACTCTGCTAAATTTTTGACAATTTTTATCATCCAACACGAAGACGGAATTTCTGGATTTCTTTCTCGCTGGAAACCTTCTCGATCTCAGCACCGAGGCTTCTCAGTTTCTCCTCAAAATTCTCATATCCTCTCTGGATATATACAATATCATCTACAACCGTAATACCGTCTGCTGCAAGACCGGCAATAACAAGCGCTGCTCCGGCCCGAAGATCCGGTGCACTGACTCTTGCTCCTGTCAGTTTCTTTACGCCGTCAATGATTGCGGAATTGCCTTCAACCTTGATGTTAGCTCCCATTCTGGAAAGCTCGTCCGCGTATTTGAAACGGTTTTCGAAAATACTCTCTGTAACAATACTTGTACCTTCGGCCAGTGCAAGTGTCACAGCGATCTGTGGCTGCATATCAGTAGGATATCCCGGATAAGGAAGTGTCTTTACATGTGTGCGGTGAAGTCTCTTTCCTGCACGAACACGTACTGCATCATCAAATTCCTCAACCTCACATCCGATTTCTTCAAGCTTTGCTGTAGTTGCTTCCAGATGTTTCGGGATAACATTCTTAACGGTTACATCACCGCCTGTTGCAGCGGCTGCAAACATAAAGGTTCCTGCTTCGATCTGATCCGGAATAATAGAATATTCGGTACGATGAAGCTTCTCAACACCTTTGATACGGATTACATCAGTACCTGCCCCCTTAATGTTGGCGCCCATACTGTTCAGGAAATTTGCGACATCTACGACATGCGGCTCACGTGCTGCATTCTCGATGATCGTACGTCCGGATGCCATTGCTGCTGCCATCATGATATTGATCGTAGCTCCAACGGACACAACATCAAGGAAAATATGACTTCCATGAAGGTTTTCGGTCTCTGCAACGATTGCTCCATGAAGGATCTTTACTGATGCACCGAGTGCACGGAATCCCTTAAGATGCTGATCGATCGGACGGCTTCCAATGTTACATCCGCCCGGAAGCGGTACTTCCGCATGTTTGTATTTACCAAGTAATGCACCTAACAGATAATAAGATGCACGGATTTTTTTAATATATTCATAATCAACACTGATATCTGCAATTGTAGATCCATTGATTTTGACTGTAGATCTGTTGATTCTGTCAACCTGAGCCCCTATCCCGGCAATTGCTTCTAACAAAACATTTATGTCTCTTACGTCCGGCAGATTTTCGATAAGGATCGTTTCATCCGTCATAATGGCTGCAGAAAGAATTGCAAGTGCAGCATTTTTGGCGCCACCTATTTCAACTTCGCCCACTAATGGATTGCCGCCTTTGATTACATACTGTTCCATAAAACACCTCTATAATTATTTTCACTCCGTAAGCCGAAGCGAATGCCAGAAATAAATTTCTATCTCACTTTCAGTCACCTGTCCCAAAAGCTCAATTTCGTATTATAGCACATATTTGCCATTTGTAAATAAAAATTTCTTCTGTACAGTTCTGCTCCCCTGCTTGTACAATAGTTACTTTGCTTTCTCTTTTAGTGTTTCCAAAAGAAGCTCCAGACTTGCTTCCAGATCTTTCCCCTCCTGATCTACCACAATATCTGCATATTTTTCATACAGCGGAGTTCTTTCTTCATACAGACTCTCAAGAGTCTGCCCTTCTCGCAGCAAAACGCCGCGCCCCTTCAGATTTCCAAGGCGCTTTGCCAGAGAATTCAAAGATAATTTCAAATAAACAACTGTTCCAACAGACTTCAGATGCTTCATAGCTTCTTCACAGTAGACGACACTTCCACCTGTTGCAATTACAGTATTTTCTGCTTCTATGGAAGCATTTACACGGTTCTCTACATTTTGAAATCCCTCATATCCTTCTTCTTCGATAATCTGCCACAGGCGTCGATTCTCCTGTTTCTGGATGAGAAGATCTGAATCGAGGAACTGATACCCCAACACCTTTGCCAGCACAACACCGATCGTACTTTTTCCAACTCCCGGCATTCCAATCAATGTTATATTATTCATAAAGTGTTTTCTCCCGTTTTATAAATTGCTTAACGTATATTTTATCATAAACACTGTAATTCTGCAATCTCTTTTAAAATCAGGCTTTGCGGCCCTTTGAGAATGCTTTTTGCGACGTTTTTTTCTTCTTTTTGACGCTGTATCCAAACGTTCCCAACTGCTTTCCGGTTCCCATATATTCCCCATGAGAATAAACAAGTGGTTTTGCAAGATTCAGATCAAAACGATTATTTTCGTCCATATAGTGTTCGTCTGCATGAACAGCTACTACATCTGCCAGAAACATATGATGGGAACCAAGCTCTTTGATTTCTTTTACCCTGCACTCGATGGATACAGGAGACTCCTGAATCATCGGTGCACTCACGATATCAGCTTTTTCGCGGGTCAGTCCTGTCTCTTTGAATTTGTCTACATCTCTTCCTGAACGGACTCCGCAGAAATCTGTTGCCTTAGCAAGTTTCTCAGTCGTAAGATTAATGACAAACTCTCCGGTCTCTTTTATCATGTGATAAGAATAACGCTCCGGTCTTACTGAAATATAAACCATCGGAGGATTGGTACATATGGTTCCTGTCCATGCAACCGTTATAATATCATCTTCACCCTTGCCGTCTGTAACACTCACCATAACGGCAGGAAGCGGATACAGCATATTCCCCGGTTTCCATGTCTGCTTTGCCATTTTTTGCCCTCCGTCTGTTTATACGTAATCGCTGCCGCTCATCTGTGCGGCTTCCATCAGTGGCGGAATCAGCTGTTTCTTACGTGATACCACACCTTTCAGATAAATCGTGCCGTTTTCCGGCTGCATTTTAAATGCATTTACCGCCATCTCTTCACTTCCCTCACCATAGAAAAGAAGTTCCGTGGACTGTTCCATAATATTCGTGAGCATAAAGTAAACTCTGGATACTCCGTGTCTGCCACATTCGCTGACCATAAACGGAAGCAGTCTTTCTTTGATTTCTTTAAGTTCATCTGCATCCATGGAACTGATCTGTCCCACACCGAAGCAGACATCTCCCTCTGCGATAAATTTCTTGTAATCTTGATAAAAAATTTCCTCAGGAGATTTATCTTTCAGGTTGCTTCCTGCCTTGAACATCTCTCTCGCAAATTCCTCAATGGAAATATCTGCAATCAGTGCAAGTGCTCCTGCCGCCATCTTATCCTGCAGTGTGCAGGTCGGTGAACGGAACATCAGGGTATCAGAAATGATTGCTGCGCAGAGAAGTCCCGCAATTTTGGGTGGAATCTCGAGCTTCTGTTCGCCATACATCTGGTACATGATCGTGCCGGTACAGCCAACCGGCTGGTTGCGGAAACTGATCGGCTGCATCGTCTGCAGTGTTCCAAGTTTATGGTGATCGATGATTTCCATAATCTCAGCCTTATCTATATTATCTACAGCCTGGTCTTTTTCATTATGGTCTACGAGAACCACTTTTTTCCTGTGCATGTCAAGGAAATTACGACGTGAGATTGTACCGATACATTTTCCTTTTTTGTCAATGACAGGAAATGCACGATGACGGTGTTTGATCATCACATCCTGAATATCATCTGTAAAATCTTCGGTATTAAATGTTACGAGACTTTCGGTTTTCATAATATATTTCACCGGAATACTCTGATTAATAAGACGCGAGATCGTAAAGGTATCATATGGTGATGAAATGATGATGATATCTTTCTCATGTGCCAGCTTCAGGACCTTTTCGGTCACTTCAATTCCAAGTCCGACAATGATACAGCTTACATTCTGCTCAATTGCCTGCAGATGGTCTTCTTCACGGTTTCCCATAATGATCATGTCATTTTCTTCGACATATTCTTTCATTTTATCCGGATTGGCGGTTGCTACCATGATCTTTCCCTGGATAAAATAACCATGTCCGTTACCTTCAACCACTTTTCCTCCGATAGTCTCGGCAATTCTCTGATACTGCGTCCGCGCACGGGAAAGAAGATAACTGTCAGTCGTATCCATGTAAGTTTTGGCAATATCACCGATTGTGATCAGACCTTCCAGAGTACCGTCTTTTTCTCTGATTGGAAGAGAAACGATGCTGTTTTCCTGCATCAAATCCCATGCATTTTTTAAAGACATGCTCTTATTTGCCTCAGGACTTAAACGGATATCCATATCCTTTACCTGTGTACCGATATTGCTTAAATATCCCGGTGGCTGCACACCAAAACGGTTCAGTACGTATTCTGTTTCTTCATTGATCTGTCCCGCACGCTTCGCAATATATTTGCTGTCCTGTGTGGTTCTGTTTTTGATATCGCAGTAAGCGATTGCTGAGCAGATAGAATCTGTGTCCGGGTTCTTATGTCCGATAACAAAAATTTTTTCCTGTTTTTTCATAAAAATAAAATCCTCTGAATATATTTGTTTCTTAATCTAATTTAATATTTGCAAAAAGAGAACCAAGTGAAGTGGTTGCCTGCTGTCCGGCATCCGGTACTTCATAGACCTCTTCTTCGATTTCCTTTGCCATCATGTCAGATGCTTCTTTGATGCTGAGACTTAACTTGCCGTCTTTGATTGCAGTTACTTTAACTTTTACCTTGTCGCCGACTGCCAGAACTTCGGATGGTTTTTTGATTCGTTTTTCACAGATCTGGGAAATATGAACCAGTCCGGAAAGTCCGTTTCCAAGATCAACAAAAGCACCGTACGGCTGAAGACTTTCTACAGTTCCTTCTGTTACCAGTCCGATCTCGAGGTTTGAAACTTTATTTTTTCTTTCTTCTTCCGCTTTTGCTCTGAGAATTTCTTTTGCGGAAAGAATCAGTTTCTTGCTGTCTTTATCTACATCAATGACCTGAACCTGAATCGGTTTGTTCAGATATTCTTCTGTATCTTCTACATATCCAAGTGCAAGTTTGGATGCCGGAATAAATCCCCGCACACCTTCTACATAAGCAATTACTCCTGCATTTGTAATGCCTTTAACTACTACATCAAGAACTTCTCCGGATGTCTTTAATTCTTCCAGTTTGTCCCATGCAAGAATGTCAGAAGCTTCCACTCTGGAAAGAAGGATATTACCGTGTCCGTCATCCTTGCGTACGACTGTCGCAGATACTTCATCTCCTTCATGTACTTCTTCTTTGATATTGAATCCCGGTTCTCTGCTGTAATCTTCTACCGGAATCACACCTTCTGCGTAATATTTCAGATCAAGGATTACTTCTTTTTCATCTACACTGATTACAGTTCCTGTAAGAATATCGCCTTCTTCTATTTTTTTCATTGATTCTTCCAGTTCTTTTTCAAAATCTTTCATTGATTCAGCCATGATATTCCGTTCTCCTTTACTTTTTTGTTTTATTATATTATAACACTAAAAATAAAAAAAGCCCCAAAATAGGGCTTTATAAACGAGGAGTGCCCCGGCAGTGGTTTACCGGGGCGATTATTATGAAAAAATTTATGTGTAATGAAGAACATTACAACGTCTGTTTTGTGTAGCTCTTTCGAACTGTTCTTATCATAGCAATCAATTATGAACATATTATGAACAAGTAGTAAATCTTTCGTGTATTTGCACAATTTTTAAGATTCATTTCATTTTTTTTTATAAATTTGCTACATATTCTTGTTTCACATATATTTTTTCATTTGTTTATTTTATATAATGTTCACTATTACTTAGTTAAGCAGGCTTTTTGCAATGTCGATGAGTTTTCCGATAACACCCTTGACATCATCTTTCGTAATTCCAAGGCTTTCGAGCTTATCATATACCTTTGTGATCTGGGTTCTCAGCTCATTTTCGTCAAGATTCATATTTTTGAATTTGTTGTATAATTGAACCAGTGTAGATTTCTCAGAATCAGTAAGTGAAATACCAAGTCCGCTTGCTGCCACATCAATAGCACTGCTGATTTCTTCATCGGATACATCAACCTGTCCGATTGCATCTTTTGCAGCAACGATAATGTCGACTACTTTATCCGGATCAGAAAGAAGATCATCTACTCCACTGTTCTCCAGTACGGATACCGCCTGGTCTACTGCATCAGATGTTGTATCTGCATACACCATTGCCGGTGTCGTACATGTAAGAGCTCCTGCAAGAATAATTGCGCTTAATTTGTTTATTTTCATTTTAATTACCTCCTGAATCAACTGTCCTTTTGGGTACGCTCTGCATTATAGCACACTTTTTCTCATTGCTGTAAAATTCTTTTTCACTTTTTTTCCACGCTCATTCATAAAAGCTTCGACAATCGTTCACCGTTTTTTCATAACTTAAACACGATTCCATCATAATTTTCGAATATACTAAGACCATAAAAATAATACAGCCAACATTATTTTTATAAATTTTCTTTTTCATATGTTGATTACTGAAAGGTAATCAACTCTCCTTCCTTTTAAATTAAATAAAATAACTATAAAGGGCATCCGACCAGCCACCGGATGCCCTTTATAGTTATTTTTATTTATCTCTTGTTTATTATTTTATTTCATGTCGGAAAAAATATCGGACAGTTTTGCAAACTGCTCCAGTGTCAGTGTCTCTCCACGAATATTTAACGGAAGTCCACACTCGCTGATTGCCGCTTCTACCTGCTCTTTTGTATAATTCAGTTCCTGCGAATTCTTAAGGCCGTTTGCGAGTGTCTTTCTCCTCTGGTTAAAAGAAGCGCGGATGATACGAAACATCAGCTTTTCATCCTTTGCCGTAACAGGCGGATTCTGATGTCGTGTCAGCCTGATCACTGCACTTCCGACCTTCGGTCTCGGCATGAAACAGTTCGGCGGAACGTTTGCCACGATTTCCGGTTTCGCATAATACTGGACTGCCAGTGATAAAGCTCCGTAATCTTTGGATCCCGGTCCGGTCTGCATACGATCTGCAACTTCTTTCTGAACCATTACTGTGATAGAATCTACCGGAACATGACTTTCAAACAATCCCATAATGATCGGTGTCGTAATGTAATACGGCAGGTTTGCCACAACTTTGATCGGACGTCCCTGATTCTTCTCGTCTGCGATCTTACGAATATCGGTCTTTAATATATCTCCGTGGATCACATTGACATTATCCCATTCTTTCAAAGTATCTTTCAGAATCGGAATCAGTGCATCGTCAATCTCTACAGCAGTTACTTCTCTTGCAGAATCAGCAAGATACTGGGTCATCGTTCCGATTCCCGGTCCGATTTCCAGTACAAAATCATCTTTTGTGATTTCAGAAGCCTGTATGATTCTGTCCAGAACATGTGTATCGATCAGAAAATTCTGACCAAACCTTTTCTGGAAAACAAATCCATACTTTTGAAGAACTTCAATGGTATATTTGGGATTTCCGAGATAAGGTCTGGTCATAATTTCCTCCTGATATATGTTTGTTTTAATTAAAATCTTTTTCGTAAAGTACTTTATATCCGTCCTGATTTACTTTTTTCTTGGATATCAGTTTACGGATACCGCCTTTTGATTTCATAATTGCATTGTCGATCATATCTTTGACCGCACCGATGTTCATAGGCTGATCCTCTTTCTGGCTTGTACTGATCAGGTTGTACAGTGCAAGCATACCCATCTGATCGATCATGTATCCGTTTTCTCTTGTGTACACTTTTGCAAAGTTTACAAGCTCATCATTGGTGAATACCGGAATATTGATCATAGATGTAAACTTAGATGTAAATTTCGGGAATCTCGCGATCAGCTTACGCATACCGATTTTTTCATCTTCAATGATCACGATCAGTCCGTCTGTGCGGAATTCCATTGCTTTATTTAACTGCTCGACTGTTTCTTTTGTGAGCTGATTTGCATTTTCGATAACAAGGAAACCACCGGACATCTTCTTCACAATCTCTGCAATATTCTTATCATTGATCTGATCAGCAAACACATATGCAACCTTGGATGCTTCCAGATTGAGTTCTTTACAGATTGCAGGAATCAGCCCGGAAATCAGGCGTGTTTTTCCTGTTTCACGACCACCCATGACGATCACGTTACCGGTTTTTGAGGTCTTGTCGGATGCATTTATCTGTACATCATACAGAGCTTCAACGATCTGTTCTCTCAGTCCCGGAACTTTTGCAAAATAAGTAAACAGTTTCTCTTCATCCTCAGTCATTTTTTTATCACGCGGAATGATGTCCTCTGCGTTAGTTTCCGGCTGAATGGAATCAATGAACTGCTCCAGTTCTTCTTCCTGTGTAAGAAGTTTCGCTGATTTTTCCTTCTTGGAATGTTTTACTTCTTTTACCGGAATTTCAACTGTCTCTGCAAGATCATCCTCATCTGCATTTCTTCCTGCAGGACCGTTCAGAAACTCATCTTCTGCACTCTGAAGATCTTCTTCTGTCATAAAATCATCCGGATCTTCTTCCGGTTCCAGTGCTTTGACCGGTTTTTTCGGCTGAATCGTTTCTTTCGGAATCTCAATTCCCTGTTCGCTTGCAGCCGCAAGAATTGTATCTTCAAGATTAAAATCAAATTCTTTATCGGAATCTTCTTTATCCATTCCCGGAAGACAGATATTCGGTGCCTGCGGGATTTCTGTCTCAAGAGAAGCATCCACATCAAAATTCTTCATTGATTCCGGAATCTCAAGCTCCGGCATCTTAAACTCTGTCGCTTTTTCCGGTGCAGCATCTTTCTCATTCTGCTTCTCTTCAGAAACCTCCTGAGCATCTTCTTCCGGATCATGCTCAATCTCTTCTTCTGTAAATTCTTCGATTCGTTCTTCTATATCACTGAATACAGACTGTCCCGGATTTTTCGGTGCATGGATCACCGCGTCTTCCGGCTCAAGCTCCGGAACATTCGTCGGCTCTTCCTCAGAAGAAATATCTTTGATCATTTCTTCCTGCACTTCTTCTGCCGGTGTCTCAGATTCTTCCTCAGTCAGCTCTTCGCTGTCCTCTTTTTTCTTGCCGTTGAAAATATCACGGATGCCTTTGGATATTTTTTCCTGAAGGCTTTCTGCTCCGTTTACATCACGTTCATCAATGCGGACGCTTTCAATAACCGGACCTTCATCCTCTGCTTTTTCGATTTCGGATATTTCCTGACTGTCTTTATCTGTATTTAATTCAGCTGCTTCTTCTACCGTTGTAAGATTCGGAATAAACTGCTTGTCGTATTTTTCCTTTTCTGCTCCGGTCAGCATACCCATACGGTTCTTAAGATCCAGTGCCTTCATGACATATTTGCCTTCGCTGAACCAGAGAACCATCTCATTACAGAGATCCAGACATTTCTCTGTATCACCATTCTGATAATACAGCTTTGCCAGTTCATAGGACCATCTTTCTGTAAATTCTTTTTCTTTGTATTCTTCCAGAATCCTGATCTGCTGATCAAGCGGAACCTGTTTTTCTTTGCTTATTTTATAATTCAGAATATACCGGGTACTGTCATTAGGGGCAATTTCCAGAAATTCTTCATAAAATTCTTCTGCTTCCTGAATATCCTTCATTCTGAGGGATACTTCGATCAAGCGGTACAAAATATTTTTGCCAATAGGAGCTCTGTGATAAGCAAGAAGAAAGATCTCCTTACTGTCCTCGTATCTTTTATTCGCTGCGTAAATCTCACCTACAACACATAAAGTACGGACATTCTTCACGCGACGCCAGTCAATACTGTCTACAACTTCCATGGCATCCTTATAATTTTTCTTTTCTACAAGGCGATTTATTTCTTCAAGTTTGATCCGAAATTCCTCTTTATCCAATGTATTCACCAACTTTCCAATAGTTAAAACCAGTGTATCATAAGCATACTTGCTTGTCAAAATACTTTAGCTGCTTACCGGATTATAAACTTCTCCCTTTATGACCCTGAAAACCTTGTTGATATGAAACTGGTTACTTACAAAATCATCCAGTCCGGTACAGGTGATCAGTGTCTGAATATCATGAATACAATCCAGAAGGTAAGTCTGCCTGTTGCTGTCCAACTCTGAAAGTACATCATCCAGCAAAAGTATCGGAGTATCTTTGATTTTTTCTTTTACGAGATAGATTTCTGAAAGTTTCAAAGACAGAGCTGCCGTACGCTGCTGTCCCTGGGATCCGTATTTTCGTATATCGATCCCATTTACCACAAAACTCAGATCATCTCGATGCGGTCCCGCGGATGTCATCTTCATTCGGATATCCCGTTCCCTGTTTTTCTTCAAAACATTTTCAAAATCTTCTGCTTCCGTACTCGGCTCATAAACAACTTCCAGATGTTCGATTCCTCCGGTCAGATTATGGTGAATATCCTGTATTACCTGATTCAGATCACGGACAAAATCTTTACGCTTATTGATGATCTTTGTGCCATACTGCAGCATCTGCATATCCCAGATATCAAGCGTTTCCTTCAGAGAAGGATTCATATAAAGATCCTTCAGAAGACGGTTTCTCTGGTTCACAATATGATTGTACCCGGCAAGATCTGTCAGATAAATCTGATCAAGTTGACATAATTCCAAATCCATAAACCTTCTTCTCTCACCGGGACCGTTTTTTATAATGTTCAGATCTTCCGGTGAAAAAAATACAAGGTTTACAATACCGAATAATTCTCTGGCTTTTTTGATCGGCAGTCCATTGATTGCCACGCCTTTCGCCTTATTTTTACGGAGATGCATATCAATTTTGTAGGAAAGTTCGTCTTTCCGAATCATCATCCGAATGTGAGATTCCTCTTCCCCGAAACGGATGATCTCTTTGTCCTTGCTTCCTCTGTGCGATTTCGTTGTCCCACACAGATACACTGACTCCAGAATATTTGTCTTTCCCTGTGCATTATCTCCGTAAAAAATATTGGTTCCTTTATCGAAATCAAGCTGCAGATTCTGATAATTTCTGTAATTTTTAAGCTCCAACGATTCGATATACATATTATTTTATCACTTTGATTTCCTGATTTTCATATGTGATCACATCGCCTACATAAACTTTGCGGCCCCTGCGCTCATCCACTTCTCCGTTTACCTTAACCAGACCATCCTGAATCGCATACTTGGCTTCCACACCATCTTCCACGACTCCGGCAAGTTTCAAAGCCTGACCAAGTTTGATAAATTCATCTCTAATTTTGATTTCCAAATCCATTCACCTCTTATTATCCTGACTGATTAACACCTAAACACCTGCATTATCTGCTCTGATTCTGGCTGATGTTGACCGGCAGGATCAGATATGTGTAATTTTCTTCATCATCTCTGATAAAACATGGTGCTTTCGGATTCATCAGATACATGTTGATCACTTCATCGTCGATAACTTTCAAAGCATCGATCAGGAATTTCGGGTTGAATCCGATCACGATGTCTTTACCGGATTTCTCAATATCAATTTCTTCATTCATGGATCCCATAGCAGAATCAATCTTGAGTTCCATGCTGCCATCTGTGATCTCAATAACGATCGGCTTTTTGTCACCTTCTCTTACAAGCAGGGTTGCACGGTCGATACAGTCAAGAAATTCTTTTTTGTTGACACTGACTTTTGTATCGTAATCACTGGAAAGCATCTGATCGATACGGAAATATTCACCTTCGATCAGTCTGGATACGACGATGGTCTGGTCAAACTCGAATAAAATGTGGTTTTTTGTAAAATAAATATTTACCTGGTCATCGATCTCACCGGACAGAATTTTGCTTATTTCACCGAGTGTCTTTCCAGGAACGACAATCTTACGGTCGGAATATTCTCTCTTAAGAGGCATCTTTCGGATAGAAATACGGTGACCGTCAAGAGAAATAATTTTCAGACAGTTATCTTTGATTTCGAACAATTCTCCGGTCATCAGACGGTTATTTTCATTCACTGCAATAGAAAAGATCGTCTGACGGATCATCTCTTTCAAAGTAAACTGAGATAAAGTAAGGGATTCATCTTTTTCAATAACAGGAAGATAAGCAAAATCCTCACCTGCCTTTCCTGGAATGGTAAACTTCGCTTTTTCACAGGTGATCGTTGCAACATAATTACTGTCAGTTGTGATGGTTACATCATTATCCGGAAGTCTTCGGATGATTTCATAAAAGATTTTTGCATCAAGAGCAACCATACCTTTTTCTTCAATATGTCCGTCTACAATTGTCTCAATACCGAGTTCCATATCATTGGTTGTAAATTTAATCTGATTTGTTGTTGCATCCATAAGGATACATTCGAGAATAGGCATTGTAGTCTTAGAAGGAACAGCTTTCAAAGATATATTTACGCTTTTTAAAAGATTACTTTTGGAACAGATGATTTTCATGTGTGTATAACTCCTTTCTGTGTCGGAATCTGCTTTATAAATAAAAATATATAAAGAAATCCGCCGTAGCCGCCTTAGGGGGGTGTGAATATGTGAAAAAGTCTTTCAAACCTTGAAAAACGGGGATTTCTTCACTGTATAACTTCGTGTAAAAGTACTTTCAAACTTTGAAAATGTATGTGGAAAAGTCATTTAACCCTGTGGATTAATTTTTTTCTTAAGTGTCTCGATCGAGTTTCTGAGGTTATCATTTACCTTTAATTCGTTTTCAATTTTCTCTATCCCGTGCATAACTGTGGTATGATCACGGTCACCGAGATTTTTGCCGATTGTTTTAAGTGAAGTATCAATAATATCGCGGCACAGATACATTGCAATCTGGCGCGGCATAACGATCTTGGAGCTTCTTTTGTTTCCGCAGAGGTCGGCAACAGTCACATGATAGTGTTCGGCAACAACGGAAATAATGTAATCCGGTGTGATGACTTTCTGTTCATTCGGAGAAATGATATCTTTCAGTGCCTGTTCTGCCAGTTCAAGGGTAACTTCTTTCTTTTCGAGCTTCGAACTTGCCATTACTTTATTAAATGCGCCTTCCAGCTCACGAATGTTGGATTTAATATTCGTAGCAATGTATTTGATGACTTCTTCGCTGATGTTATAGCCTTCCATTTCTTCTTTTTTGTGAAGAATGGCCATTCGGGTCTCATAATCAGGCAGTGTGATGTCTGCAATCAGCCCCCATTCGAACCTGGAACGGAAACGTTCCTCGAGGATTTCCATATCTTTTGGCGGTTTATCAGAGGAAATGATGATCTGCTTTTTTGCACTGTGAAGGCTGTTGAAAGTATGGAAAAATTCTTCCTGTGTAGATTCCTTTCCTATAATAAACTGGATATCATCGACAAGAAGTACATCGATATTTCTGTATTTTTCGCGGAATTTGGACATAGCGGAGTTATTTCCGTTACGGATCGTCTCGATCAGCTCATTTGTAAATTCTTCGCTGGTAACATACAGAACCTTACTGTTTTCATCATGCTCAATAATGTAATGAGCGATGGAATGCATAAGGTGGGTCTTGCCAAGTCCGGCGCCTCCGTAGATAAAAAGCGGATTGTAGGTATCTCCCGGAGATTCTGCAACCGCAAGGGCTGCCGCCTGGGCAAATTTATTGTTGTTACCGACGATAAAGGTATCAAAAATATATTTGGGATTCAGATGAGCTTCTTCGCAGCGGCGGTCAATGTCAGACATTGCTGTAGATGCGGATGCATTATCATAAGAAGAAACTTCTTTTTTAGGGGCCTCGTCAGGAGATATAAATTTGACTTCACACTCTTCCATTCCGGTTATTTCACAGATCGTAACCTGAAGAAGAAGTTTATACTTTTTATTAAGAAGATTTATTAAAACAACCTGCTCTGATGGTACCAGAATCGTGATCACATGATCCCGTACATCGTAGACTTTCAGTGGTTTTAACCAAGTATTAAAGGCAACGTCGCCCACATCATAATCTGCTTTGACTGTCTGCAGAATTTTATCCCAGTTTTCAATAACTTTATCCATGTTTCTATCTCCCGGTTTCTTTGAAAGTATATATTATAGGTCAAAAGACATAAATATCCGTTTATATATTATAATAAATTCTTTTGTTTAGCAATGATTATTTAAGGGTTTGAGTGGGGAAAATCAAAGAAAAACAGAGAAGTTTTCCACGTTGTCCACATGTGTATAACATGGAAATGGTGGATAAATGCCCATAGGTTTACATAAGTCTGAACGTTGTGGAAAAAAGCATATGAGGATTGTGTATAACTGTGTCCACATAAAAAATATTGTAAAATAAAGGCTTTTTTTAGGGTTATGTGTAAAATTAAGTCGTCTTTTGGGGATAGATTTAGTGGAAAAAATGAAGTTATCCACAAGTTATCCACAAGATGGTGGATAACTTTACGTTAACCATAACTTTCCACATTGGCATGTGGGTACTTTTGAGAATTGAAAAAAAGCTTTATTTTGTAGAATTTTTTAAGATTTTTGCTTGACGAACAGGGGTGTTATGAATATAATTGAAATGATGTTCTATGAAAATATTACGAATAAGGTATAATAGATAAAGGAGGTGCTTTACCTATGAAAATGACATTTCAGCCAAAGAAAAGATCCAGAGCTAAAGTTCATGGATTCAGAGCTCGTATGAGCACAAAGGGTGGCCGTAAAGTATTAGCTGCCAGAAGATTAAAAGGAAGAAAACAGTTATCAGCCTAAGATATAAGACCGCAGTTATGTGGTCTTTTCTTCTATAATAAAAGAAGGGGGATTCGATGAAATACTCAGAGTCCTTAAAGAAAAACAGAGATTTTCAACAGGTTTATAAGCGTGGAACATCAAAAGCAAATCGGTATCTGGTGATGTACGTGTTGCCAAATCAGCACATGAAGAATCGTCTGGGAATATCAGTAAGCAAAAAAGTAGGGAATAGTGTGGTCCGCCACAGAATCACCAGACTGGTAAGGGAAAGCTATCGTTTAAATGAATCTTTATTTAAAAAGGATCTTGATATTGTAGTGATAGCCAGAAACTCCGCAAATGGTACCAACTATCATGAGATAGAGAAAGCATTTATGGATCTGGCGAGGAAGCATGGAATCGCAGGAGATGATGTAAATGAAGAAACTTCTTATTAAATTGATACGTCTCTATCAGAAATATATATCACCGATGAAGAGAACAAAGTGTCCTTATATTCCCACCTGTTCTCAATATGGTTTGGAAGCAATCGAAAAATATGGTGCGTTTAAGGGAGGGTTACTTGCAGTATGGAGAATATTACGTTGTAATCCTTTTTCTCATGGAGGATATGATCCCGTACCATAAGTTTAAATGGAGCAGAAGCTGTCCGCTTGGACGGTATACTTCATAAGACAATCCAGGAGGAACTAGAAAATTGGAAAGTATGATTTTGGCTACTAAGAGTGGTACCCCGATCATTGGTCAGATCGCAGTAGTGATGGGCTGGATCATGAATGCTATCTACAAGGTTCTGGATGCAGTTGGAATTCAGAATATCGGTCTTTGTATTATTATTTTCAGTATCCTGATTTACCTTTGTATGACTCCTCTGCAGATTAAACAGCAGAAATTCTCTAAGCTGAGTGCGATCATGCAGCCTGAGATCCAGAAGATCCAGAAGAAATACCAGGGAAAAAAAGATCAGGATTCCATGATGAAAATGCAGGAAGAAACACAGGCAGTATACCAGAAATATGGTGTATCTGCGACAGGAAGCTGTGTTCAGTTGGCAATCCAGATGCCGATTCTGTTTGCCCTGTATCAGGTAATCCAGAACATTCCGGCTTATGTTGGAAGTGTTTACAATGTATTTAACGGTGTCTGCACAAAAATCCTTGCAATAGACGGATTTACAGATATCATTAATAAATTTATCACAGATAACAAGATGACACGAGTAAGACAGGTTACGGAAAATGCAGATTCTATCGTAGATTTCCTGTATGCGCTGTCTCCATCTCAGTGGGAATCCTTACAGAAGATCAGTCAGTTTTCCGGATTTTCTGATCAGATCAGCAAAACAGCTGGTGAGATTCAGAAAATGCAGACTTTTGGTGTACTGAACATTGCGGATCAGCCACTGAGCTATATTAAGACAGGATCTCTGATCCTTATCATTGCCGCACTTGCAATTCCGCTTTTATCATGGGCAACACAGATGCTCAACTTAAAGCTTATGCCGCAGGCAGCAACGCAGAACGGAAATGATGGCAACAATGCAATGGCAAGCTCCATGAAGACTATGAACACAGTTATGCCACTGATGTCCGCATTCTTCTGTTTCACATTCCCGGTAGGTCTTGGTATTTACTGGATTGCCAGTTCAGTCGTAAGAAGTATCCAGCAGCTTCTGATCAACCGTCATCTGGACAAGATGAACATTGATGATCTGGTAAATGAAAATATGAGAAAGATGGAAGCCAAGAGAGCAAAAGAAGGACTTCCGCCTCAGAAGATCACCAATCAGGCTCATAAGAGCGTCAAAAACATCAATAAAATTGACAAGGGCATGAGTGGTACAGATGAAAACAGCCGTGCGAAGAAGGTGGAAGATGCTTACGAAAAGGCTTCACACGCAAAAGCCGGAAGTATCACAGCCAAGGCAAATATGGTAAGAGATTTTGATGCACGTAATAAGAAGAAATAAATAAAAAACAGGGAAGGCGGGGTTTTATCATGGGTGAATATATGCAGTTTTCAGCCAAAACCAAGAATGAGGCAATTACCAAGGCATGTATTGAACTGGGTGTATCCAGTGATCAGCTTGATATTCAGGTAGTGAGTGAAGGAAGCTCCGGATTTTTTGGAATCGGAAGCAAACCGGCGATCATTAAAGCTTGCAAAAAGGAAGAAAGTTCTGAAGAAAAAGAAATCGAAAAGATCATAGATTCTGTTAAGATCGATGCACTTAAAGAAGAAACTGCGAAAGAGGTACAGAAACCAGCAGTGAAATCTGTTTCCAAAGCACCGGAAACCAAAAAAGAGACCTCTGCAGAAAAAGCAAAAGAAGAAAGACAGCCGAAACCGGTCAGGGAAAAACAGTTCAAAGAAAAAGTATCCAGAGAGAAACCAGTCAGAGAACAGAAGGAAAGACCTGCAAAAGAAAAACCGGTCAGAGCTGCAAAGGCAATAGAAATCATTACAGATCCGGAAGAAATCAAAGATATTGAAGAGAGAGCACTTGTATTCCTGAAAGATGTATTTGCTTCCATGGATCTCGGAGAAGTAACGATCACTTCCAAATACAACACAACAGACGGCTGTCTGGAAGTTGATTTCGAGGGCGAAGATATGGGAATCCTCATCGGTAAGAGAGGACAGACACTGGATTCCCTCCAGTATCTGACAAGCCTTGTTGTAAACAAAGGAAAATCCGATTACATCCGTGTAAAACTGGATACCGAAGATTACAGAAGACGCCGTAAAGAAACTCTGGAAAATCTGGCAAGAGGAATTGCCTACAAAGTCAAAAAGACAAGAAAACCGGTAGTACTTGAGCCGATGAATCCTTATGAAAGAAGAATCATCCACTCAGCACTTCAGGGAAACAAATTTGTTGAGACAGTGAGTGAGGGAGAAGAACCTTACCGTCACGTAGTTGTAAAATTAAAAAGATACTAATATATGATTTTAAAAGATGTTATTCTAGGTGAAAGCGTGAATAACACGTGCTTGACGTGTGCTTTTTACCCTGAATAACATCTTTCTTTTTCAGGAGGAAATATGGACGCTACAATTGCAGCAATTTCTACAGCTATGAGTGCTTCGGGTATCGGCATCGTCCGCATCAGCGGAGAAAAAGCAATGGATGTGATTGCGAACATTTACCGTTCCAAAAACGGCAAAAAAGATATCCGTGAAGTGGGAAGCCATACGATACATTATGGCTTTATCTATGACGGGGAAGAAGTCGTAGATGAAGTATTAGTTATGATCATGAAAGGACCTCACACATATACAGGTGAGGACACTGTTGAAATAGATTGTCATGGCGGCGTATATGCCATGAAGAGAGTTCTCGAGACGGTACTGAAAAACGGTGCCGTCATCGCAGAACCGGGAGAATTTACAAAAAGAGCATTCTTAAACGGAAGGCTGGATCTTTCGCAGGCGGAGGCAGTAATGGATGTTATTCAGGCCAAAAACTCAATGGCACTGAAAAGCTCTGTCGAGCAATTAAAGGGTTCCGTGCAGAAAGCAATCCGGGAGATCCGCGCAAGGCTGCTACATCAGATTGCTTATATTGAGACAGCACTTGACGATCCGGAGCATTTTGACCTTACCGGGTATCCACAGGAACTACTTGAAATTGTGGAAAAAGAGAGTGAAAATATAAGTGACCTGTTGAAAACTGCTGACGACGGAAGAATGATCCAGGAAGGAATCAAGACGGTCATTCTTGGAAAACCAAATGCGGGAAAATCATCGCTGCTTAATTTTCTTGTAGGGGAAGACCGTGCAATCGTTACAGAAATCGCAGGAACGACCAGAGATATTCTTGAGGAATATATTTCACTGAACGGTATTACACTTCGGATGATTGATACTGCAGGTATCCGTGAGACAGAAGACATTGTGGAAAAAATCGGTGTCGGCAGGGCAAAACAGATGGCTGAGGATGCGGATCTGATCCTTTATGTGGTGGATTCTTCACTTCCGCTTGATGAGAACGACAGAGAAATCATGGAACTTCTTTCCGGTCGAAAGAGTATCGTCATCTACAATAAAACCGATCTGGAAGCCGCAGTGAGTATTGAAGAATTAAAAGAAAAAACAGGAAGTCCTGTCATTCCTGTATCCGTTGTGGAAGAAACAGGACTCAGACAGCTTGAAGATGAGATCAGGCGTATGTTTTTCCATGGAGAACTTTCTTTTAATGATGAGGTATATATTACAAATGCCCGCCATAAAGCAGCACTTGAAGAGGCGAAAGAAAGTCTGAGGCTGGTAAAAGAAAGTATTAACATGGGAATGGCAGAAGACTTTTTCTCCATAGATCTGATGAGTGCATACGAAAGCCTTGGACGCATCGTAGGAGAGTCAGTGGGAGAAGATCTTGTAAATGAAATATTCAGCAAATTCTGTGTAGGGAAGTAAGAAGGGAAGATAATAATGGAGAATAAAACACTGGAAAAAACCTGTGATATCGTAGTAGTAGGTGCAGGACATGCCGGATGTGAAGCCGCACTTGCCGGTGCACGTCTGGGACTTGATACAGTGATGTTTACGGTAAGCGTAGATAGTATTGCACTGATGCCGTGTAACCCGAATGTAGGCGGAAGCTCAAAGGGTCATCTGGTAAAAGAGCTGGATGCTCTCGGTGGAGAAATGGGTAAAAATATTGACAAGACATTTATTCAGTCAAAAATGTTGAATAAGTCCAAAGGTCCTGCCGTGCATTCCTTAAGAGCGCAGGCAGATAAACAGGCATACAGTACAGAGATGCGAAAAACTCTGGAAAATCAGGAAAATCTGACCATCAAACAGGGAGAAGTAACAGAACTTATCGTCGAAGACGGAAAAATCACAGGTGTAAAACTGTATTCCGGAGCCATTTATCACTGTCAGGCAGTTGTACTCTGTACAGGAACATACCTGAAGGCAAGATGCATCTACGGAGATGTCAGCAATTATACAGGCCCAAATGGTCTGCAGGCAGCCAATTATCTGACGGATTCCCTGAAATCTCTCGGAATCGAAATGTTTCGTTTCAAGACAGGAACACCAGCGCGAATTGCAGGAAATACTATTGATTATTCGAAGATGGAAGAACAGTTTGGTGACGAAAGGGTTGTGCCGTTTTCCTTTTCTACGGATCCGGAGTCGGTACAGATTCCGCAGAAATCCTGCTGGCTGACTTATACAAATGAAAAAACACATGAGATTATCCGTAACAATCTGGACCGTTCCCCGTTATATTCCGGAATGATCGAGGGAACGGGACCGAGATACTGCCCGTCCATCGAGGATAAAGTCGTTCGTTTTGCAGATAAAAACCGCCACCAGGTATTTATCGAACCAGAAGGACTTTATACGAATGAAATGTATATCGGCGGAATGTCCAGCTCTCTTCCGGAGGATGTACAGGATGCTATGTATCATTCTGTTCCGGGCCTTGAGCATGCAAAAATCGTAAAAAATGCCTATGCAATTGAATATGACTGCATCAATCCGCGTCAGCTTTATCCGACACTGGAGTTTAAGAAAATCAAAGGTCTGTTCAGCGGCGGACAGTTTAACGGAAGTTCAGGATATGAGGAAGCTGCTGCACAGGGTCTGATTGCCGGAATCAATGCAGCAATGGAAATCAAAGGTCAGGAGCAGCTTGTATTGGATCGTTCCGAGGCTTATATCGGCGTACTGATCGATGATCTTGTAACAAAAGAAAATCATGAGCCGTACCGAATGATGACCAGCCGTGCAGAATATCGACTGCTTCTGAGACAGGATAATGCAGATCTTCGTCTTCGTAAGAAAGGTTATCAGGTAGGGCTGATTGATGAGGAGACTTATCAGGCAGTTCTTCGAAAAGAAGAAGCCATCCAGAAAGAAATTGACAGAACTGAACATACAACAATCGGCGGAACACCACAGGTGCAGAAACTTCTGGAAGAAAAGGGCAGCACACTTCTGAAATCTGGTACAACAATCGCCGAGCTGATCCGCAGACCGGAACTGAATTATGAAGATCTGGCACCGATCGATCCGGAAAGACCGGGGCTTCCGTGGGATGTGAAGCAGCAGGTGGAGATCAACCTGAAATATGAAGGCTATATCAAACGCCAGCTCAAACAGGTAGAACAGTTTAAGAAACTGGAAGCAAAGAAAATTCCGGACGATCTTGATTACGAAAAAGTTGGAAGTCTGCGTATCGAAGCGAGACAGAAACTGGAAGCATACCGTCCGATTTCCATTGGACAGGCATCCCGTATTTCCGGTGTATCACCGGCAGATATTTCTGTACTTCTGGTATATCTTGAACAGTACAGAAGAAATTCCTGAGAAAGAGGAGGAAAAAAATATTGGCTTATGATCTGAAGGTACTCGAACAGGGATGTGAGGAACTTGGCATTACCCTGAATGAGGTGCAGAAACAGCAGTTTATTACATTTTATGAATATCTGGTTGAAAAAAACAAAGTCATGAATTTGACCGGAATCACAGAATTTCAGGAAGTGCTGGTAAAGCACTTTCTGGACAGCCTTGCATGTGTGAAGACCGTAGATATGAACAAAATAAACAGGATTATGGATATCGGTACAGGAGCCGGTTTCCCGGGTGTTCCGCTCAAGATCGCATTTCCGCATCTGGAAGCATGTCTTCTGGATTCACTGAAAAAACGTGTAAATTTTCTTGAGGAAACATTTGCACTCTTAAAGCTTGAAGACATCACGGCAATTCATGGACGTGCGGAAGAATTTGCAAAAAACAAGGTGTATCGTGAACAGTATGATCTGTGCGTATCCAGAGCTGTTTCCAATCTGGCAACGCTGTCAGAGTATTGTCTTCCTTATGTAAAGGTCGGCGGTCATTTCATTTCCTATAAATCCGGCACGGTGCAGGAAGAACTGCAGCAGGCAGAAAAGGCAGTAAAAATCCTCGGCGGCAAGATTCAGGATGTAGTTTATTTTAACCTTCCTGATTCCGAAATCCAGCGTTCTCTTGTCGTAATCGAGAAAATAAAAACGACACCGGGACGCTATCCGCGCAAGGCAGGAACACCACTGAAAGAGCCACTTGCGTAGGGGAAAATCAGCAATATTTATTTTCACAAAATCATCACAGATTTATCCTATTTTTATCACAACTTTCTCATAGAATATCCCAAGAGCAGACATAAGATCTGGCTCTTAAATGGAAGATACTTCCAGGTACCCCCTATCTCTGTTTCACCTGGAGGTGTCTTTCATTTTGTATAGAGACAGAAATAATAAAACGATTATGTCAATGAAAAAGGAGGAGAGACTTGTGATTGAAGTAAACAATCTAGTCAAACGCTATGGAGACCATACAGCAGTTGACCACCTTTCTTTTAAAATAGAGAAGGGCAAAATCTACGGCTTTCTGGGGCCAAACGGAGCTGGTAAATCTACGACGATGAACATGATTACCGGTTATATAGCATCTACGGAGGGAACGGTAACCATCGACGGTCATGATATACTGGACGAACCGGAGCAGGCAAAAAAATGTATCGGCTATCTGCCGGAAATGCCGCCTCTTTATTTCGATATGACAGTGCTGGAATATATGAATTTCGTCGCTGATCTCAAAAAAATCCCAAAAGATAAAAAGAAATCCATGGTTGCAGAGGTCATGGAAATGGTAAAAATCACAGACATGAAAAACCGTCTGATCAAAAATCTGTCCAAAGGCTACAGACAGAGAGTCGGTCTTGCACAGGCAATTTTAGGTTATCCGGAAGTGATCATTCTGGACGAACCTACAGTTGGTCTTGACCCGAAACAGATCATTGAAATTCGTGATCTGATCAAGAGTCTTAAGGAAAAACATACGGTGATTTTGAGTTCCCATATTCTTTCAGAGGTAAGTGCCGTATGCGATTACGTACTGATCATTTCACATGGTAAACTTGTTGCCAGTGATACACCGGAGAACCTCGGAAAACTTGCAGAAGGATCTAATACCCTGAATCTGATCGTAAAAGGTGAGAAAGACAAGATCTGCACGGCACTCGGACAGATTGAGGGTGTGAAGAATGTCACTGCAGCCGACGCAAAAGAAGAGTATGCATGGAATGTAACTGTTTCCACAAATGAGGACTGTGATGTCCGTGAAGAAGTATTCTTCAAAATGGCAGATGCGAAGTGTCCGATCCTTGAGATGCAGTCCAGGAAAGTATCCCTGGAGGAAATCTTCCTTGAACTGACTGAGGATGATAAAAAATCAAAGACTTCAGATAAAAAGATGGAAGTAAACAGTGCCGGGGAAGCTGAAAAAATCCTGGAAGCACAGAATGGAGAAACAGACAAAAAGGAGGGGGAAGATAAATGATCGCAGTATATAAAAGAGAGCTGAGAAGTTATCTTACATCCATGATCGGATATTTGTTTATATTTTTTATCCTGCTTCTGACTGGTATTTATTTTTCCGCATATCAGCTCGGAGCGGCATACCCACGTTTTGAATATACATTGAGTGCACTGACATTCGTATTCCTGATCAGTGTACCGATCCTTACCATGAGAGTTCTTGCAGAAGAACGTAAACAGAAAACAGATCAGCTGCTCCTTACTGCACCGGTATCTGTAGAAAAAATCGTTATCGGCAAATATTTTGCACTGGTTACGATCTTTGCGATTCCGATGCTGATCATGTGCTTTTATCCATTACTTATGACAAAATTTGGTACGGTATCTCTGGGAGCTGCTTATACGGCAATCCTCGGATTTTTCCTTCTGGGCTGTGCAAACCTTGCTATCGGTGTGTTTATTTCATCCCTTACCGAAAGTCAGGTCATTGCGGCAGTGCTGACCTTTGTCATTCTGTTTGCCTTTTATATGATGAACGGAATTTCTTCTTTCTTCTCCGAAGGAGCACTTTCCACATGCATTACATTCGGACTTCTGATCCTGGCAGCAGCAATCATAATCTATACCATGATTAAAAACTTCCTGATCTCTGCAGTTGTCTGCGTGGTCGGGGAAATTGCACTTGTGATCGTTTATGTCGTGAATTCCGGCTTTTTCTCAGGTGGAATCCAGAAAGTACTGGACATTTTTAACCTGAGCAGTCATTTTGACAACTTTGCAAATGCAATTTTCGATGTAAAAGGAATTCTGTATTTCGTGTCTGTAATCGCAGTATGCTTATTCCTGACCGTACAGTCGATTGCCAAGAGACGCTGGAATTAAGGAGGTGGGAGACAATGAAATTCACAGACAAATTTAAAGCAAAGAAGACAGAAAATCAGGAGAATCCGGCAAATGAATCTCCAAAGAAAGAAAAGAAACCTCTGAAGCAGAAGATCAAGGATTCCATGAATAAAAAGTATCTCAAAAATGGTTCCTACAGTGTAGTCATCAGTGCCATTTTTATTGTAATCGTACTTGTCATCAATATGATCGTCGGATCACTTCCAACAAAATATACGGAGGTTGATGTCAGCAGCGAAAAACTGTACAGCATCAGTGATGATACAAAGAAATTTCTGAAAAAACTGGACAAAGATATCACTATATATCAGGTAGTTCAGAGTGGCTCCGAAGATGAAACCATCAAAAAACTTCTGGAAAAGTATGGTGAAGAGTCAGATCATATTAAAGTAGAACAGAAAGATCCGGTAGTAAACCCGAAATTTACATCCGAATATACAAGTGACGATGTTGATGCAAACAGCCTGATCGTTGTATGTGGTGACAGAAGCAAAGTGGTAAATTACAGCAGTATTTATGAATCGTCTATAGATTACAATACTTATCAGTCTACAACGACAGGATTTGATGGAGAAGGCCAGATTGACAGTGCAATTTCCTATGTGACATCAGAAGATCTTCCGGTACTTTATACGTTGGACGGACATGGTGAAAAAGAACTGGATTCTACACTTCAGGAGGATATCCAGAAGGCGAATATTGACATTAAGTCCCTGAATCTGATCACAGAAGAAAAAGTTCCGGATGATGCGGCATGCCTGCTGATCAACGCACCTACTTCTGATATTTCCGAATCTGAAAAAGATGCAATTATTGATTATCTGGAAAATGGCGGAAAGGCTATGATCTTCTCTGATTATACAGAAGAATCTATGGAAAACTTTGATGCTGTTCTTGCAAATTATGGTGTGGAAAGAACAGATGGTATAGTGATCGAGGGCGATTCACAGCATTATGCACAGATGCCTTATTATTTGGTACCGACGGTCAACAGCACAGATGCAATCTCTGATTTTGCATCCAAAGGATATTATGTTCTGATGCCATATGCTCAGGGAATCAAACAGACAGACAATCTTCGTGATACTGTCACGGTCAACAGCCTTCTGACAACTTCTGACAGTGCATATTCAAAAGTAGATGTCAACAGTGGTTCAATTGACAAGACCGACGATGATATTGATGGTCCGTTTGACCTGGGTGTAAGTATTACAGAAACTCTGGATGATGACAAAGAAACTCAGATTGTTTATTATACAAGTTCCAATCTCATGGACAGCCAGATCAACCAGATGGTATCCGGCGGAAACGAACAGATGATCATGAGTTCTCTGAACTGGATGTGCAGTTCTGATGAAACTTCTACCATCTCTATTCCGTCCAAAAACCTGCAGATTTCCTATCTGACACTGACTGCTTATGATGTAAGCTTCTGGAAAATTATGGTAATGGGAATTATCCCGGTTATTTTCCTTGTCATTGGATTTATGGTATGGCTGAAAAGGAGAAAAGCATAATGAAGAAAAAAACAGTCAAACTTGTTTCTGCTGTTGTGGTGCTTGGTGTGGCATGCGGTGCTTATGTCGGTGTGAATTCTTATGTTTCTTCACAGGAAGCAAAAGAGGCCGAGGAAGAGGATAAGAGCGTTGATCTCATAAGCCTTAAAGCAGATGATGTGACAGCAGTTTCTTTTAAAGCAGATGACGCAGATGTAGAATTTGATAAAAAAGATGATAGCTGGACAGAAAAATCAGATGCAGATTTTCCGGTAAATCAGGATACTGTGGATAATGCAGTTAAGGGAGTTGCTTCCCTTACTGCAGATCAGGAGATTTCGGATGTTGAGGACTTAAGTCAGTATGAGCTGGATGATCCGCAGAATACGATCACACTGACAACAGCAGATGGAGATACAACACTTCAGGTTGGCATGGAATCTTCAAATAATCAGTATTACGTGAAGAAGGAGGACGATGATAAGAATGTCTATCTGGTATCAAGTACATCATTGGAGCCTTTTATGGGAGGATTATATGATTTTGCCGAGAGCGGTACATTCCCATCTGTTACTTCTGCAACAATCACAGATGTAAAGGTTGACAAAGAAGACGGATATGAACTTACGCAGGATGCAGATAATCTGTTCTGGAATGTCTCTGATGGAAAAGATACAGAAAAGGCAGATACAACGAAAGCAGGAAATGTGACATCGGCAATTGGTTCTCTTGCGTATGACAAATTCGTAGATTACAACTGCACGGATGATGCAAAATATGGATTTGACGATCCGTATGCTGTAGTTACAGTGAAATACACTGAGGAAGAAGCAGTGGAAAGCGATGAAGAAGATGCTGACAGCGAAGAGAGCACAGAATCTTCAGAAGAAAACACAGATGCAGATTCTGATACTGCAGAAAGTGCTGATGCATCAGAAGAAGATTCTTCCGAGGATGAGCAGGAGACCCGGACGGTTGAGAAGACACTTACCATCTATGTGGGAGATGAGACCGGTGATGACCGTTATGTAAAAGTAGATGACAGCAAAGAAGTATACACAATCACCAAAGATTCCCTGACAGATATCCTTGACAGTACAATATCTGATTTTTACAGCCTGACCGTAAATTATGTATCCGTGAATGATCTGGATTCACTGGAAATAAAGAGTGATGACGGAGATCACACAGTTGACGTTGTAAGGGAGACAGCTAAGGCTGAGGATGAAGAAGAGTCTGATACTGATACAGATACATCAGATGAAGAGAATACAGATGAAAGCAGTGCAGAGACATCTGATGAGAGTTCTGCTGATGTAGATTCCTCTGACGAAACCACTTCAGATACTACAACGACTTCATATGAGCTGGACGGAGAAGAACTCGATGAATCGGCATTTACGACCTTCTACAACAAACTCATCAATATGACTGCACAGGAGCGTCTTACCGAGGAATATACTCCGGATGGTGAGGCAGCATATACATTCCTCTTCAAAGATACAGATGGAAATGAAACTACTGCAGAATATTATGAGTATGATACAAACTTCTATGCAGCAGTCGTAGGAGATAAGGTTTATCTGGTAAATAAGATGAACGTAAAAGAACTGAATGACGCTTATCAGGATATGATAAATCGGTGAATACTTCCCCCGCGAGTTGCCCGCGGGGGATTTTTTTGATAAAATGAACATGATATTACTACAAGTGAGGAACGAGAAATGTTATATTTTGTAAATGACTATTCAGAGGGTGCCCACGAAAAAGTTCTTCAGCACCTGATTGACACCAATATGGAGCAGCTTGCCGGTTATGGAATGGATCATTACTGTGATGCTGCCAAAGAGAAGATTAAGAAAGCATGTGGCTGTGAGGACGTAGAAGTCTTTCTGTTGACCGGTGGAACACAGACCAATCAGATTGTCATTGACACTATGCTGGCACCGTATGAGGGCGTTGTAGCGGCTCACACGGGACATGTCAGCACACACGAAGCCGGTGCAATCGAATTTACCGGACATAAAGTACTGGAGCTTCCGGAAAAAAACGGTAAGATCTGTGCATCAGACCTTAAAGAACTGGTAGAAACATTCTATGGAGATGATAACCATGAGCATATGGTATTTCCGGGAATGGTCTATATTTCACATCCGACAGAATATGGAACTTTATACAGCAAAAAGGAACTGGAAGAGCTTTCTTCCGTGTGCAGAAAATATAAGCTGCCGCTTTTTCTCGACGGAGCAAGACTGATTTATGGCCTTGTCAGTAAAGAGACAGATGTGACACTGCATGATATTGCCAGGCTTTGTGATGTATTTTATATCGGCGGAACAAAAGCCGGACTGCTTTGTGGTGAAGCGGTTGTCTTTACCGGAAAATGTATGCCAAAACATTTTCTCACACGTGTAAAACAGCATGGCGCACTTCTTGCAAAAGGCAGACTCCTTGGCGTGCAGTTTGATGCACTTTTTACAGATGACCTCTATCTGGCAATCGGCAAAAATGCCATCGAGACGGCAGCAGTCCTGAAAGAAGGCTTAAAGAAAAAAGGATATCAGTTTTTTATTGATTCACCGACAAATCAGCAGTTTGTCGTACTCGAAAACAGCAGAATGGAAGAACTGAAAAAGGACGTGCAGTTCGGCTTCTGGGAAAAGGCTGACGATTCCCATACCGTAGTCAGATTTGCAACCAGCTGGGCAACCAGAATGGAAGATGTACAAAAACTTCTTTCACTGTTATAGATTGTAAAAATATTTTTTTTAGCGTATAATAAAGCTATTCAGGTGATAAAAAGGGAGGTAGAACATGAACAAGCACAGTAAACGACTGCTTACTCTTGCAGCACTGGCTACAACAACAACTGCCACTATCCATATTATAAATAAAGTAATCGCAGCATCCGCCTGTCTTAAGGAAATGCTGGATACAGATGTCAGAAACTATTATCATTGGCGTTTTGGCGATATTTATTATACAAAAAAAGGTAAAGGAAGCCCGATTCTTCTGATTCATGATATGCTTCCGGGTGGTTCCGGATATGAATGGACCAGAATCGAGGATGAACTTGCGCTGGAGCATACAGTATATAATCTGGATCTTCCGGGATGCGGACGTTCTGAAAAGTCGGGTATGACTTACACAAATTTTGTTTATGTGCAGGCAATCTGTGATTTTATTAAAAATGTAATCGGAGAAAAAACGGATGTCATTGTAAATGGATATTCCGCTTCCTTTGTAGTTATGGCATGCCATAATGAAAAGACATTGTTTAATAAGATCATGATGGTGAATCCAGTCAGCCTTACCAGCCTGAAACAGATGCCTGGCAGGAAAGAAAAGCTTCTGCGCAAATGTCTGGAGATTCCGGTATTCGGAACACTGGTTTATCATATGGTTGTATCAAGAAGTGCAGTCAATGATGACTTTATTGAGAACTATGCATTTGATCCGTTCCATCCGGATCGGGAACTTCAGGATGCATATTATGAAGCTGCTCACAGAGGCGGATGCTATGCAAAGAATGTATATGCAAATAAAGCTTCAAAATATATGAACATTGATATTACCCGGGGTCTCAAAGAGATTGACAACAGCCTTTATATCGTAGAAGGTGAAGCAGAAAATAATGGTGAAGCGATCGTAGAAGCTTACCAGAATGTCAATCCGTCTGTAGAGGTTGCGACACTTAAAGAAACGAAGCATTTCCCACATGTAGAAGCTCCGGAACAGTTCCTGGAGCAGGTTGGAATTTTCTTCTGAAATTAATACAGTAAAATGTCATAAGACAGAGTATAGATAAAGCCCACAGCAGATGCTGTGGGCTTTGTTGTACTTAAGAATATATCAGAATTGCGAGTCATTCACACAAGAAATCTATTAGAAACGATTCAGTGGTGTTATCCCTGCCGTTTGTATTTGGAAACAGCAAGGATCAGTGCGAGCAAAGCAAGAGTAAACATGATTTCGATTCCCATGGATTTCCAGATATCAACGGCAATTTTGCCGGAAACGACATGATACCGGGAAAGGGTCTCGTTGACGTTTTCATACCAGTAAACTGGAAGAAACTGTGCAACCCTGAGGACTTTTTTATTCATGATATTCATCGGCACAAATACACCTGAGAGGAAACATATACCAAGGGAAACGATGTTGGTGATTCCATTGAGCATGTTGCTGTTTTTCATAAAAAGGCCGATCAGATATGCCAGTGAAAGTGCAATTGTCAGCATTAGGAAGGTATTTAACAGGTAATACCCCAGAACTTTGGAAATCAGGAGTTCTTTCCCATACATAATACCGGCACCGGCGACTACAATCAGCCAGAGGGAGAATCCAATGGTAAACATTGCAAGAAGCCCTTCAAGATTCTGCCTGTGGGTAGAGACGGCAGATGCCTGCATACGTTTCTGGATATCCTCTTTTCGGAATGCCAGAAGGATATAGCCCATGGAGTAGCACAATACGGCCAGAAACAGATACGGAATATAGCGGAAATAATACGTATATCCAGGTGTCTCAATTGCTGTTTCATCGTCCTGATACATGGTAACTTCCGAGACAGACTGTTCAAGCGCAGCAGCGGCGGCTTCTTTCTGTGAAAAGCCGGCAGCAGTATAAGTCCGGATGGAATTTAGCCATGCATTTATCTGCTGATCCACATAAAAAGAAGAATAAGAACCGGGCACTTTTGTGACAGAAAGCGGGTTTTCATCTACAATACAGGTTTCATAAAAATTTTTTGGAATCTGCACAATATATTCTGCATTTCTGTAAAAAAGTTCCTCCTGCATTACGGTGGGTTCTGCGGAAATCTTGTATACATTGTGGATGGTTTTGAGATATTTCGTGAGTGCGTGAGAAAGTGTGCTGTCATCCTGATCTGCAATGGCAAGGTCAATCCGCGTTTTTTCAAAATCTTCCAGATGCTCTTTTTTGGCGGAGGCCTGAAGAACCATGGCTATCGAAAAGAAGATTAACAGGTAAATGCTGACCAGTCCGATATTCTTTTTTAATATTTTCATATAACACTTAAATACTGTCATATCGATTCCTCCTGATCAGTAAAAATGAGGCAAAAACAAGCGCGGCGCTCATGACTGCCAGTGTAAGTACATTTCGGTAATAGCGTGCCGGATCATTATATACATTGATGCAGTAAAAAGCATCCGAGATAAGGGCAGCGGGATTGATGCGGTTGATGATCGGGCAATGTTTTTCTACGGTATCTTTCATCGAACTGTTCATCAGGCCGGAAAGAAAACTGCAGACCATGGAAATAGCAAGGATAACAGCAACTTTGATTCCTTCGCCTATTTTGCTGAGACTGCCGATAAACAGGCCCATAGAGACACCGATGAGACTTCCGAAAAGAGAAATAAGAAGCATTTTTCCTATCTGTCCCTGAAAGTCAAGTTTCAAAATATTTCGCAGATAAATAAGCAGAATGATAACATCTACATAGCCGATCAGGAAAGAGGAAATCTGTTCGGATAAGATCAATTTCAGCTTATGAGTAGGAGTGACACTGCGCCTTGCCGCCAGAGCCGTTAAATTGGCCTGTAACGTGATCGCAGAGCCGAAGCCGATAAAACATCCGTAGAGACATGCCATTGCGATCAGAGCGTAAAAAAACTGCGAAGTACCGTCAATTGTTTTTCCACCCAGGGAAACCTCCTGAACCAGATCACGGGTATCCATCATCTGTGTAAGTCCGTTCAGGAGCCCGGATGGATGTTTTTTCAAAATCGTCCGTATGGTGTGCAGACTGTTATCATAACTTTCCAGAATAGACTGTAGGATACTTTCCGGGATTCCGTGTGCGTTGATTGTCAGGGAGGGCGTCATGCCGGCATAATAAATTCCGGAGATTTCTTTGTTTTTCAGAGCCGCGAGAGCTTTTTGCTCTGTCATTTCATGCAGGCTGATCAGATCTGAGTCACTTTTTTGCACCTGATCAAGGTAAAAATCAAATAATGGATTGTCGGTTGTTTCTCTTACCAGAGCCACCTGTACGGTCTCAAAATCGGCATCATTGAGATTTCCAAAAGCAAAAAAGAAAAAAGTGCCGAGTATCAGAGGAAAAACAAGCGGCCAGAAAGTTATATTAAAATTCCGGAGTTTTACCAGGATGTTATATTTTATTAGATGCAGCATAAAAAATCCTTTCTGTAACTATTGATTATACAAAATAATGCATAAATATACACTGGGTATACCGAGCGTATATGCCTGAAAAACTATTAATCACGAAGCTGCTTTCCGGTGATTTCCAGAAAAACATCGTTCAGTGTCGGAAGTTCGGAAAATACTCTTCCAAAGGTGATATCCTGACTCTGCAGATAATTCAGAAGGCGAATCAGATTATGCTGTGCACCGGTGCAGCGGAGTATGAGAATCTGATTTTCATAGTGCAGATCAAATACATGAGGAAGATTGCGGATGTCCTGCAGATGCTTTTCTTCCAGAAAAATTGCTTCTACGGTGATGGTTTCACCGGTCTTGATCATTTTCTTTAATTCTTCAGATGTCCCGGAGGCAATGACACGTCCGTGATCCATGATCGCGATTCGCGTGCAGATCTGTTCAACTTCCTCCATATAATGTGAAGTGTAGATGATCGTCGAACCCTGCGCATTCAGCTTCTGGATGCCTTCAAGGATTTTGTTACGGCTTTGCGGGTCGACAGCTACGGTTGGTTCGTCCATGATTATGAGACGCGGTTTATGGGCAATTCCGCAGGCAATATTCAGCCTGCGGAGAAGACCACCGGACAGTTTCTTTGGATACATTTTACAATAATCCTCGAGTCCGACAAATCGGACAGCATCATCGACCAGTTCTTTACGTTTCTTTTTATCAGAAACATACAGACCACAGAAATAATCTATGTTTTCATATACAGTTAACTCGTCAAACACAGCGACATTCTGCAGCACGATTCCAATCTGCTGTTTTGCCTGATAATTGTCAGGCGCCATGGGCTGCCCAAAGACCTCGATGATTCCTTTATCGTATTTCAAAAGGGAAAGCAGGCAGTTGATGGCGGTTGTTTTTCCAGAGCCGTTCGGACCGAGCAGACCGAAAATCTCACCTTCATGAATATCCAGGCTCAGGTGATTGAGAGCGACCAGATCACCATATCTTTTTACCAGATTTTCTATATGGATCATAAAAATTCCTCCAGTTAAATAATTGCTTTCACATAGTAATATCAGGAAGATAAAGGCCGTTCGGGAGAAGGCATCTGTACCTGATAACTACAGTATAAAATAAGATGCCTGTAATACCAAGTGTAAGATGTCACAAGAAAAACATGACATTTGTCACTTTGAGCGGTATGGAATGTGTTATATTATTATAACAACAGGAGGAGAGAAATGGGATATTTTCAGGATATGGGAGTATTGCTGCTATATGGTATGACAGCATTACTATGGATAAAAGCGGACAGGAGTTTTATCTTTGTACTGCTTTGCACCGTTGTTCTTTTATGTGGAGAATATTTTTTTGAACGAAGACTGACAAAGATTCTGGGCTGTATGGTGTTTGCCGGTATTTCGTTTTTTATACCTGAACTTGTAGTATTTTATTCGGTGATGGAATATGTTTTACTTAAAGAGAAAATCTGGGTGGCGGCATTGACTGGTGTGATCACAGGCGGAATACTATTGACGGGAAATATGCAGCTGCAAAATGGATTGCCGCTTCATTTTGCCTTTGGCTGTCTGCTTGCAGTACTTTTGGAAAGAAAAACAGAAAAGTACGATAAATTGGATATGGAATTTCGAAAAACGATAGATGAAGGAGAAGAAAAAACACTTCTTCTGGCAGAAAAAAACAGAGCTTTGATAGAAAAACAAAACTATGAAATATATGCGGCGACACTCCGTGAAAGAAACAGGATTGCAAGAGAAATCCATGATAATGTGGGACATGTACTTTCGCGTACAATATTGCTTACAGGGGCTGTGAAGGCTGTAAATAAGGATCAAAATCTGGCTCCGATGCTCGATGGACTGGATGATTCTCTCAATTCTGCAATGGACAGTATTCGTTCAAGTGTACATGATCTACATGATGAAGCAATTAATCTACAGGAAGAACTAAAGAGAATTATTCGGGACTTTAAATACTGCAAAGTTGAATTAAAATATGATGCGTCCGATAAAATGGACAGTAATGTAAAATATTGCTATGCTTGTGTTGTAAAAGAAGCTCTTTCTAACATTATGAAATATAGTGACGCTACTTATGTAAAAATAACTGTGAGAGAACATCCGGCATTGTACCAGTTGTGCGTGGAAGATAATGGGCGTGGAGGTACAGAAAATATGGATAAAAATACAGGAATCGGACTGAAAAACATGCAGGACCGCGTGCAGGCATTAAATGGAACACTGCGGATTGAGGGTGAAAAAGGATTTCGGATTTTTGCAATGATACCGAAAGAAATGCCAAAAGAGAAAGAAAATAACTGAGTGCAGATGGCTAAAAGAAAAGAACGAGAAGGAATTTATAAAGATAAATGAGGATAAAAAATGAAAATAGTAATTATAGATGATGATTGTCTGGTTACAGGGGCATTAAAGACAATTCTGGAAGTGAATGAGGACGTTGATGTAGTGGCAACAGGACTGGATGGAAGGGATGCTGTACGGCTATATGGCGAGCATAAACCGGATGTGCTTCTGATGGATATTCGCATGAAGAATATGAATGGACTGGAGGCAGCAACGGAAATTTTATATGCGTATTCTGAGGCAAATATACTGCTCCTGACAACTTTTCTGGATGATGAATATATTGTGAAAGCGCTCCGCATAGGAGCAAAGGGATATCTTTTGAAACAGGATTATGCAAGTATTTTGCCGGCACTCCGGGCGGTTTGTTCGGGGCAGACGGTCTTTGGAGTGGAAATTGTGTCAAAAATTCCCGATTTGATAAGAAATGAGGATGGTTTTGACTATGCAGCGCATGGAATTAATGAAAGGGAAAAGGAAATTATCCGGTTGATTGCAGGCGGAAACAGTAATAAGGAGATAGCGGCGGAACTGTATTTGAGTGAGGGAACGGTCAGAAATTATCTGAGTTCGATTCTGGATAAATTACAGTTGAGGGATCGGACACAGGTGGCGGTTTTCTATTATCAGCATAAGTAGAAAATGGTAATGTGCGTGGTAGATTTGACGAATGTAGATGTATAAAATGGTGAATATCAAATGAATAATTATTAATTGATATGCATGAAAGCTAGGAAATGCGTGAATAGATAGGGCAGGAATGATGGGCGAGAAGGAAAACAGAAAATGGAGTGGTGAAAGATGTGGATAAATAGGATAAAATGGAGAGACGGAAAGACAAATGTACGCGGCACTAAGACTGATGAAGAGATAATAAAAATGGTTTACATAATTCCAAACAGCAAAACTGTTGACACATGCCATATCTTATTCAATTGCGTGAAATAAAAAACTGTAATCTGAAATAATAATATGAACTTACGCAGTCTCTATGAACAGGACGGATACTGGAACAAGGTCAAATTTCTACTCGCTTCGCGCGCTGATAAGCCGTCATTCGCGCAAACTCGCTGCGCTCAGACAGTGCGCTCGGTGACGGCAGCTAGCGCAAAGCTCGTAACGAAATTAGACCAAGGTTCCCGTATCCGTCCTGTTATAGATCCTGCTGTATTCATGAAATGTTTCACGTGAAATATTAGTGAGCGTCTACACTGGTAGCCTACCCCCCACACAGCTGCCTCGTATTTCACTACAAATTTATATATCAGCAATGAAAAGATATGGTATGCGACAACCTCTGCAGGAGTTCGAGAAGTTCTTAGAGATGTTCTGACTGTGTTATGCGTGGAAAATCACACTGTTTGAGCGTCAGAGAGTTTGTGATTTTCTGCGCATGTATTTAACAGACAGGTTATCTCATAGAACTATCGAACGACGAAGCCGTTGCCGCATACCATATCTTATTCAATTGCGTGAAATAAAAACTTGTAATCTGAAATAATAATATGAACTTACGCAGTCTCTATGAACAGGACGGATACTGGAACAAGGTCAAATTTCTACTCGCTTCGCGCGCTGATAAGCCGTCATTCGCGCAAACTCGCTGCGCTCAGACAGTGCGCTCGGTGACGGCAGCTAGCGCAAAGCTCGTAACGAAATTAGACCAAGGTTCCTGTATCCGTCCTGTTATAGGTCCTGCTGTATTCATGAAATGTTTCACATGAAACATAATTAAGTGTATGTGCTGGCGACTGCCATAGTTCACCGTTACTCTGCTCATTAAATATTTGTATAGCACTAATGAAAGATAGAAAGCACAATAAAATTTGTTCAAGATTTTACATCTGCATTGCCGTAGATCGATCTTTGGTGTCTTACAATGTTTCACGTGAAACATTAGTGAGCGTCTATACTGGTAGCTTATCCCCACAGCTACCCGGCATTTCACTACAAATTTATATATCAGCAATGAAAAGATATGGTATGCGACAACCTCTGCAGGAGTTCGAGAAGTTCTTAGAGATGTTCTGGCTGTGTTATGCGTGGGAAATCACACTGTTTGAGCGTCAGCGAGTTTGTGATTTTCTGTGCATGTATTTAACAGACAGGTTATCTCATAGAACTACCGAACGACGAAGCCGTTGAGACATGCCATATCTTATTCAATTGCGTGAAATAAAAATATGTAATCTGAAATAAAACAACATCCCCACTCATCTTGTCAAATATAAACAATAAATTTTTAAAAACTTTCTCGAATTTTAATGTTTCACGTGAAACATTTTGTGGAACAATAAAACTAAAAGTGCTATAATAATACCAGTGCGCTATACACAAAAAAGTATAGTTGACTTGACATCCCGAAGGGAGGGTGAAACTTGGGAAGAGTAATAGCAGTAGCAAACCAAAAAGGTGGTGTTGGTAAATCAACAACCGCAATCAATCTTTCTGCATGCCTTGCTGAAAAAGAAAAGAAAGTACTTACAATCGATATGGATCCACAGGGAAACACCACAAGTGGATTAGGAGTAGATAAAAATAATGTAGAGAATACATTATACGAATTACTCTTAGGAGAAGCAGAAACAAAAAATACAATTGTAAAAGATGTAGTTGAAAACGTAGATCTGATTCCATCAAATGTAAACTTATCCGGAGCAGAAATTGAACTTATTGGTGTAGATGAAAAAGAATACATCCTGAAGAAAATTATTGATAAAGTCCGTAGAAAATATGACTACATCATTATTGACTGCCCACCATCATTAAACATGCTTACTATTAATGCACTGACGGCTGCAAACTCCGTATTAGTGCCAATTCAGTGCGAATATTACGCGTTGGAAGGACTGTCCCAGCTGATACATACAATTGACCTCGTCAAAGACCGTCTGAACAAAAAACTTGTTATGGAAGGTGTCGTCTTTACTATGTATGATGCAAGAACAAATCTTTCCCTGCAAGTTGTAGAAAATGTTAAGGATAATCTTCAGCAGAATATTTACAAAACGATTATTCCGCGAAATGTCAGACTGGCAGAGGCTCCGAGTTATGGACAGCCTATAACATTATATGATACAAAATCCGCAGGCGCAGAGGCATACCGTCTTCTTGCAGAAGAAGTAATAAACAGGGAGGATGAATGATGACTGGAAAAAAGTCAGGACTTGGACGCGGCCTGGATGCACTGTTTCCAGAAAAAACAGTACAAAGCAAGCCAAAAACAACAGTTAAAACTGCAAAACAAACAAAAACATCTACACCAGAAACAAAGAAATCCAGTCAGCACGAAAACAGCAATGGCGAGAGAATGATGAAATTATCTATGATCGAGCCAAACAGAGAACAACCACGCAAAAAATTTGATGAAGATGCACTTCAGGAACTGGCTGATTCTATCAAACAGTATGGAGTACTGCAACCTCTACTCGTGTCTGATAAAAAAGACTACTATGAGATAGTGGCTGGTGAAAGACGATGGAGAGCTGCGAAACTTGCAGGACTGAAAGAAGTTCCGGTTGTAGTAAGAGAACTTTCCACGCAGGAAATCGTAGAAATTTCTCTCATTGAAAACATTCAGAGAGAAGACCTCAATCCGGTGGAAGAAGCTATGGCATATAAACGTCTGATTGATGAATTTCACATGAAACAGGATGAAATCGCAGAAAGAGTTTCAAAGAGCAGGACAGCAGTAACCAACTCTATGAGACTTTTGAAACTGGATGTACGTGTACAGCAGATGATGGTTGATGAGATGATTTCAGCCGGACATGCAAGAGCAATTCTTGCAATTGAGAATCCAGAGAAACAGTACACGACTGCGATGAAAGTATTTGATGAAAAACTCAGCGTGCGAGAGACAGAGAAACTGGTAAAAACAGTACTTACACCGCAAAAGAGAAAAGATAAAGTCGCAAATCCGGCAGAAGATGCCATTTATGAAAGTCTTGAGGAAAAAATGAAAGGAATTACAGGAACACGCGTATTCATTCACCGCAAGAAAAATAATAAAGGAAAAATAGAAATTGAATACTATTCCAGAGACGATTTGGACAGAATTATCGATTTATTTGAATCCATTGGTTAAAAGGAGTATGATATGAGTACAATTTTTGATAGTATGGGTATTGACTCTGGAATCATCATTATTGTATTACTGGTTATAGTCGTTATTCTGATTGGATTTATGATCAGTAATGGTATGCGCCTTACACGACTGGAAAGAAAATACAAAATGTTTATGAAAGGAAGCGACGCACAATCCTTAGAAAAAACGTTTGTACGTAAATTTGCTCAGATCGACAGATTATATGAAGCAAAAGAAGACCATGAGCATGCAATAAAAGCACTGGAACAGCATTTTAAAATTATTTTCAGTAAATATGGCGTAGAGAAATATGATGCATTTGATGATGTAGGTGGTAAACTCAGTTTTGCACTTGCATTGTTAGATAAAGACAATACCGGCCTGATTCTGAATGCAGTACACAGCCGAGATAACTGTTTTCTTTATTTAAAAGAAATTGTCAAAGGTGAATCTTATGTGATGCTCAGTCAGGAAGAAGTAGAGGCTTTGCGTAAGGCAGTAAATTTTGGACTTGCCGATATCAGTGAAGAAGAAAGTGGTATAGAAAAATAAAGAGACAGTAGAAACTGTCAGGAGGAGAAATTATGTTAGACATTAAATTTGTGAGAGAAAATCCGGAAATCGTAAAACAGAACATCCGCAACAAATTCCAGGACAACAAACTGGAACTGGTTGATAAAGTAATCGCGCTGGACAAAGAAAACAGAGAAATCAAACAGGAAGTCGAAGCTCTCAGAGCTGAAAGAAATAAAATTTCCAAACAGATCGGTGCACTGATGGGACAGGGCAAACGCGAAGAAGCAGAAGAAGTAAAGAAACAGGTTGCAGCATCCGGTGCGCGTATTGATGAACTTTCTGCAAGAGAAAAAGAAGTAGAAGAAGAACTTCTGAAAAATATGATGGTTATTCCGAATATCATCGATCCATCTGTTCCGATTGGTAAAGATGACAGCGAAAATGTTGAAATTGAAAAATTTGGTGAGCCGGTTGTTCCGGATTACGAAATTCCATATCATACAGAAATTATGGAAAATTTTGACGGAATCGATCTTGACAGTGCACGACGTGTTGCAGGTAATGGATTTTATTATCTGATGGGTGATATCGCAAGACTTCATTCCGCAGTTATTGCATACGCAAGAGATTTCATGATCAACAGAGGATTTACTTACTGTGTACCGCCTTTCATGATCAGAAGCAATGTTGTAACAGGCGTAATGAGTTTTGCAGAAATGGATGCCATGATGTATAAGATTGAAGGCGAAGATCTCTATCTGATAGGTACAAGTGAGCATTCTATGATTGGCAAATTCATAGATCAGATTGTTCCTGAAGAAGAACTTCCAAAAACACTTACAAGCTATTCTCCATGTTTCCGTAAAGAAAAAGGTGCTCATGGTCTTGAGGAGAGAGGTGTTTATCGTATCCACCAGTTTGAAAAACAGGAAATGATCGTTGTCTGCAAACCGGAAGAAAGCCCGATGTGGTTTGATAAACTGTGGCAGAACACTGTTGATCTGTTCCGTTCTCTGGATATCCCGGTACGTACACTGGAATGCTGCTCCGGTGACCTGGCAGACCTGAAAGTAAAATCCCTTGATGTAGAAGCATGGTCTCCACGCCAGAAGAAATATTTCGAGGTAGGAAGCTGCTCTAACCTTGGCGATGCACAGGCTCGTCGTCTGAGAATCCGTGTAAACGGTAAAGATGGTAAGAAATATCTTGCGCATACATTAAATAACACTGTAGTAGCACCTCCGAGAATGCTGATTGCATTTTTGGAAAACAACCTGAATGCAGACGGATCTGTAAATATTCCGGAAGCACTGCAGCCATACATGGGCGGCATGAAAAAGATTGAGAAAAAGACCCAGGCATAAGGGTACGGAGGTATATTTTGCACAGCTTTTTAAAAGCAATCGGTTTTTCTCAGATCAGTAAACGAGAAGAGATGAAAAAAATCATTCTCGATGTCATCAAAAATTATGATACAAAAAATGTTATTCAGGATTATCCAGATGGTACATTTGCTGAATTTTCGAGAAACTATGGAAACGATTGTGGAATCACTGTTTGTGGCCAGTATGATGAGGAAGACAGATTTCATGTGGAGTACTATTATCCGTTCTTTCGTGGAACAGGAGTTACGACGCAGGAAGCAGTCACGGTAGAAAAGCATGTAGACAAGAATGCTTTTTCCGGAGCATGCGATGATCTGCGAATCGGAATTACATTGATTTTTTATCTTCAAAATGCTGCCGAATATATGAAGGAAAGTGGAAAAGAAAAAATTGATAATCATCCATTGATTTTATCAGGACTTGCGGGAGAGGGAAAAATCCTTCTCCCGGTCCTCAAAGATAAAGAAGCTGTCAAGGTGGAGCAGGAATCTGCAAAGAACAGAAGTTCCATGATTGCTGCGGCCAGAAATGGCGATGAAGAGGCAATGGAAAATCTGACAATGGAAGAAATGGATACGTATTCCATGATTTCAACCAGAATTGTGAATGAAGATATTCTTTCTATTGTAGATTCTTATTTTATGCCTTACGGAATCCAGTGTGATCAATACAGCATACTGGGTGAAATTCTGGAAGTGCATACGGGCAGCAATATTGTCACAGATGAGGAACTTGTTCAGATGACTATAGAAAGCAACAATATGCAGTTTGATGTGTGTATTAACCGAAAAGATCTTCTGGGAGACCCACAGGTGGGCAGAAGATTTAAAGGCACTGTCTGGTTGCAGGGTAAGTTGCAATTTTAGAATTGAGGATAAGAAATGAAGGAACTAAAAAATAGAGGCAGGCAGAGATGGAGAGATTATATCTGCCTGTTCGTTTCGTTTTTATTTGTTTTATATTTTGGATTTAATTATAAAAGTATCATATACAACTCAAACACTTTGGGAAATGGAATAAAAATATTTGTTCTTGCAGGCCTGTGGGCAATCGGCACAGTACTTATTTTTGTAAAGCTGGAAGTAAAAGAAAAGACCAGTCGGATCATAAATATCCTGTATGTGATTTTGTCTCCATGTTTCATTTTTCTGAATATGGAAGCAGCTACATTTACAATGGGAAAAAGCTTTTCCGGACTGAATAAAAGTCTTTTACTTTTTAATATAGGTTTCATTTTAATATTAGAATTGATATGTATTGTTCTTACAAACAGAATACGACTGGGAACTGACATTTGCGCTTTTATATGTGTTATGTTCAATATTGCAAACCATTTTATATATGAGTTCAGAGGAACTCCGATCATTGCCTCTGATATTGCAACTATAAGTACAGCGGCAGAGGTTGCGTCTTCATACGAAATAAAATTCAACTGGTATCTGCTGGTTACACTGTTGCTTCTGTTTGATTTCTTTATGGTTGGCAGAGTTATAAAATGTAAACCTGTTTTCAGTAAAAAGAAATTTCGACTTTGCGGAATCATTGTAATGGTCATTATATCGGTAGTAGGTGTGCAACAATTCATCCTTTCGGATTATCTTGATAATCATGGGCTGAATCTGAGTCTGTTTAACCCAATGAGAAGCTATCGAACATATGGCAGTATTGCAGGTTTTTCACGAAGCATTCATTATTCTATACTGAAAAAACCAGAAGGCTACAGCCTCGAAAAAGTCGAAGAAATTACTTCAAAATATGAATCAGATATAGTGGATAAAACCAAGGAACATCCGAATGTGATCGTGGTGATCAATGAAGCATTTTCAGATCTGAAAGCTCTGAGTGATTTTGAAACAAACGAAGATTATATGCCGTTTATCCATGGACTGATGAATGACAAAAATTGTGTAAGTGGTACAACCTATGCGTCTATTGTAGGCGGACAGACAGCAAATACAGAATATGAATTTCTGACAGGAAATTCGCTTGCATTTCTTCCAACAGGCGCGGTTGCATTCCAGCTTTTTGTAAAAGATGCAATGCCGTCACTTGTGACACAGCTTCAGGATGAAGAGTACATGGGAAGTACTGCGATTCATCTTCATCGAGCAAGCAATTACAGACGTGACAGAGCGTATCCGTTACTTGGATTTAAAAACTTCTACAATTATGATACGGTAACGACTCCGATAGAAAAACTGAGACATTATGCTACAGATGCAGGTTCTTATCAGCGTATCATTGAAGATTTTGAAAGCTATAAGAAGGATTCAGATGATCCGTATCTTGGATATGTCATGACAGTGCAGAATCACAGCCCGTTTATCAGCAGGGGTGATGAAAATTATACCCAGACAATTTCACTTAAAGACATAAAAGCGGAAGACGTAGAGACATATCTGAGCCTGATTAAATTGTCAGATGATGCTTTTAAAGATATGGTGGAATATTTCAAAAATGTAGATGAACCGACTGTAATATTTATGACAGGAGATCACCAGCCGAGAATTAATGATGCTTCCATGAATGCACTCACAAAGGGTCAATATAAGAACTGGAATGATGAAGAAATGATGCGGCATCGTTATGCGATTCCTTTTATGATCTGGGCAAACTATGATATTGGTGGTCAGAAAGTAGAGCAGACGAGTATGAATTACCTTCAGACACTTCTCATGGAAACGACAGGAAGTGAACTGACCGGTTTTCAGAAATATCAGCAGGATCTGCAGAAGGAAATTCCGGTGCTGACAGGAAACGGGTATATCGGAGCTGACGGAAAGTTCTATGAGCTGAATGATGAGACATCACCATATTATTCATTACTTCAGGACTATTCGATCTTGCAGTATAATGATCTGGTTGATACAAAAAATCGTGATAACGACTTTTTCAATCTTCAAAAATAAAGGTCTTGTTTTTTAAAGAAAGATATAGTACAATTTTATGTGGAGTAGCACAATATGCTGCTCCATATTAAATAATATATGTGTTTCCTTAGTTTAATAGATAGAACACTCGCCTCCTAAGCGGTGACCAGAGTTATCGCCTCGGCGTATAACAGAAAAATGAATTTGAGTTCGATTCTGTTATGTGATGTCACAATTAAGAGGACATGCGTTTTTGGAAAAGGCGATAGCTTCATACCAAAAAATTTCATCATATAAGATTGATTCAGCTGACGTAAGTCAGTTTTAAATCATAAAATCCAATGCCGTTGAAATGGCTGAAAACCTTGATTTTAAGCCAAAAATCCGGTATTTGTCCTGTTAGTTTAATGGATAGAACAAGTGCCTCCTAAGGGCTTGTTGGAGCAATCGCCCAACACTAAAAATTTTATATACGTCCATGTACCTCAGCAGGATAGAGGGTTCGCCTCCTAAGCGAAACGCCGCAGGTTCGATTCCTGTCATGGACGCCAGTAAACAACGCTGTAAGCCTTTGTTTTCAAGGGTTTACAGCTTTTTTTGTTATCACGGACAGGGAAGCAATGTATAGAGGCTTATGTCCGTGAGAATTTCTAAAAGCCATTTATTTTGCAAGATAGCTTGCTAACACTCATTTAAGGTAGATGATGATTTCATGGATTTTTACGATATTTGCTAACACTTTTTGGTTAGCAGGTTTTTTCTGTTTGGAACAAAGCCCTTTGCTAACAGTTAGAAAGGGTTTCTTTTAAGAGCTTTTCTTTCATTTCCGGTGTCATGGATTTTAGCAATTCAAGCAGAAGTTTGTCATTGTCACTGATAGGCTCCTGTGCTTCTGAATGGAGATTGTGTTCAGGTTCCTCTGTATCAAGGGTGTCATAAAATTCTTCATCCAGCTTTTTTGCATTAAGCCGTCTGTCTTCATCCACGATTTCAGAGTAAACATCTGTTACCA
>ENA-ORNZ01000220-ORNZ01000220.1-human-gut-metagenome-genome-assembly--contig:-NODE-220-length-85748-cov-7.759665_pt1 | contig 85748 bp, 75 predicted proteins | sample MGYA00242124_ERZ509040 | MGnify/ENA primary metagenome ERZ509040 (study PRJEB26280, sample SAMEA2338733) | human gut metagenome | biome: human gut; feature: human-associated habitat; material: faeces... | reverse complement strand
CTGCATCGGTCGTCTGAGAGGACTGGCGGAACTGAGAGGACTGGAAATGGGAATTACCAAATCATTGTTTGAGTAGGAGATTCATGCTATGGAAATTCGTTTTTACATTGACTCCCAATCCGATATATAACGAAACTGCTAAAAATAAAATAAGCTGTTGTAAAGAAACAACAGCTTATTTTATTTGTGTCGGAATGAGGCGACTTGCAACCTGTTTTTCTTCTTTTTCTTTCATTTTGCTATTGCTTGTGTAAATTGTATGTTTATCAGCGTATTATGAAAATTGTATCAACAAATAAAAACAAAGATAAAACAAATAAAACAAAGATTTAGCGGAACAAAAACGGAACAAATGTAGGAATTGTTCCGCTAATCATGTATCTTTGCTTTTGGATTTAAAAGTGAAGAATATGGCAAATATAAAATTTCTCATCCGTGATGTGGACGCCGACAATGAGCAGACCATATACATAACTTCCCGCTTTGGAAGAAATGAAAAACTCATGTATGCCACACCATTGAAAATAGAACCTTTGTTTTGGGATGAAAAGAAAGAGTGTGTTAAAAACTCAAAGTATTGTGTCAATAAGGACGAGATTAATGCAGCCCTTAAAAGTATTGAAGGGAAAATAAACTCTTTCATTGCGGAATCAACAACAAAAGGTGAGCTAATTACTAAAGATAGCCTTAGAAATTTTCTTGATATTCACTTCGGAAAGAAAGTGGCGGCTGCACGTGATTTTCATTCGTTCTTTGAAGAGTTTATCCGGTTATGCGATACAAGGGTAAGCCCACGTAGAGGCGGTCAGACTATCGACTATAAAACAAAACGTGAGTATGCCCGCACCTACTATTATATTCAAGAATACGAGAAGAAAAGGAAAATACGGTTGGAGTTCCGAAGCATAAATCAGTCTTTTTTCAATGATTTTGTCGCTTTCCTTCAAGAACTGGGATTAAGCACTAATACTATTTGGCATAAAACAGTAAGTCTTAAGGCTGTAATGAAAGCGGCTAATGAGCAGGAACTAACAGATAACACTAAATATCAACTATTCAAAAATGTATCAGAGGAGAGCCAGGCTATCTCATTGAGTGAGGATGAACTTGATACGCTTGCGTCCTTTGATTTTTCGCATTCTCCCCGATTGGAACGAACACGGGATTTGTTTCTCGTTGGTTGTTGGACTGGATTACGGTTCTCTGATTTTACACGTATTAGAGAAGAAAATATAAAAGACGGGATGATAACCATTCAACAACAGAAAACGAATGAGTTTGTAACCATTCCTTTGCATCCGGTATTCTTACGTATTTGGGAGAAGTATAACGGCAATCTTCCAGGTAATATAAGCAATCAGAAATTCAACGATAATTTGAAAGATGTATGTAGGGAAGCCGGATTAACGGAACATGTGATGAAATCAATAACCAAAGGCGGTAAGAAGCAAACTACTATTTATGAAAAGTGGCAACTCGTTTCATCTCATACAGCCCGGAGAAGTTTTGCAACCAATCTGTATAAATCCGGCTTTCCAAGTATTAGCATTATGCAGATTACCGGACACAAGACAGAGAGTAGTTTCTTGAAATATATTAAAGTGAGTAAGGAAGAACATGCCAAGATGCTGATGATGCACTGGCAGAAGAATAGTAATCTTTTAAAAGTGATATGATATGGGACGATTTACAGATAGATGCATTGAAAACCTATTAGGCGAACTTCAGATGTATGCAGAAAGAGCAAACCAAGCAATGTCTTTAATTATTGGCAACTTCCAGCTTACCTATAACGAACAAGAAGATACAGTTGACTTAACAAGAATTAAGCATCCCGATTGGTATGGTGACAATTTTGAGGATAGGTGTAGAGTAACGTTAGAATCATACGAGGGTATCATAAACGATGATACAGATAAGCAATATGAAAATTACCTTGATTTAGTTGAATCATACTTTAGTGAATTTGAGGATGAAAAAAGATATACTCTTTTGCGCAAATTAATGAAATCAAGCTCTTTTTTTCTATGGCATCAATCGCTAGTACTACATGATTTTATATCCGATTTTAGGGAACAAAATTGTGAACTGATGGAAGTGTTTGAGGGGAGTTATGCAAACTCGATTCTTTGTATAATTGACGATTTTTATAGTTTCATACGTGAAGTCGTAGATTTGTGCAAGATTTATAGGATTGATGCTTATAATATTGCCGTGGAGTTATACCCGACATCAAAAGACATGGAATTATCTTTGTTTGACAAAGATTATATCGAAGAGGATGTAGTCAAAGGAAACAGGGTTATGATGAATTGGGAAGGGCAAAACAATGTATTAACAGATATGTTTAGGCAAGCAAAGAATAGGGGGTATTTGACTAATTCAATTCCTGACATAGCAATGTTTTTAAAAGAGAATTTTACTTGTTTTGTTAATACTAAGTTATCTACAATCGAAACACAACTAAAAAACAACAATTCAAGCGCAAACACTTTTCCTAAAGAAGAAAAACGCATAAAATTAGAAGAATAATTTTATATACCATTTTATATACGGTATAGATTAGCAAACCAAAAACGGCAAACTTTGCTCCATAATCAAAAACAAAAAGGTTATGGAGCAATTTTTTTCTAATTCTAATGCAATGTTAATTCAAGGCGCAACGATGAATGACCTTGAAAACATGATGAGCCGCATTCTTGATAAGAAGCTGGCTAATATAATAGAATCTACTCCCAAAGTAGAGGACTTTCCGAAAGACATACTGTATAAACGCAAAGACGCAGCTATACGGTTGCAAATTTCCTTACCTACCTTAGACGCATGGACGAGAGCCGGCATTATTAATGGTCGCCGGATAGGTACACGCATTTACTACACAGATAAGGATATTAACGATGCTTTGAAAAAGGCATGTAAATAAGGAGAGGGCTAAGTATGGATAAAAGAAAAAAGGTAGCCTCATCGACTACCAATCTCCCCAACTACGAGAGCAAAGATACTAATTCTTCCCGAAATATCAGGGCTGTCAGAAAACTATTTTTATCAGGCGAGAAGTTTACAGCCAGACGGATTAATGAATTGGTGGGCTTTAATGACGCCCGTAAAGCTATTTCCGAACTGCGCCATAAGGAAGGTATGAACATTCAGGATATTCGGTTATCAAACGGTTGCAAATTATATTGGCTGGCAGGGAAAGGGGGATGCAATGAGTGAAGAAAGTAAAATCCCCCAAATAAAACTGTTATCAGAGTGCTTTGCGGAATCCCCTAAAACCATGTATCAGGCCGAGCGGGAAACAGGTGTAAGGATTGCCAATATTTGTCGTTTTATAGACAAGATGAAGAAAAGCGGCAATATCCGTAAGGTATCATCCGGTAAATGTCCCATATCCCACAGACGAGCCGGATTCTATACAAGCAATCGGGAATACTTCAAAGACGATAAACAGCCTTCGCTTTTTGGCGACTTCTGGAACGGTATAAAATTAAAGCCATGAACATAAGTATAAATAACAGAATTTTGTCCGATGCGCTTGTATTCCCTATTGACGGGCTTTCAGCAAATGCACAAGAGATAATTAGAGAGGTGTCTGATGTGTACCAATGCAGCCGTGATATAGTACTGGCTGCAATGTTTAGTGCGGTAGGTGTAGCAGTCGGCAAAAAAATAAGGATTTTCGATAACAAGTATTTTAACTATCCGTGTCTTTGGGTGTGTGCAGTTGCACCATCTGGTTCTAATAAGTCCACCCCTGTACGCTTCATTCTGCAACCTTTAAAGGATAGGGACGCAAGCGAATACAAGGTATACAGGGAAGAGCTGAAGGTTTTCAAGGATTCAAAGGATGAGCATAAGGAAAGACCGATATTCAAACAGTTGCTTTTAAGCGATTCCACACCTGAAGCAAGAAACCAAGTGTTATCTACCAGCCATAACGGGATATTGCTTTACAGGGACGAAATAAAGGGCTTTCTTGACGATATAGGACGATATAACAAGAGTGGCGAGGTAAGCCAATTATTATCGGTCTTTGATTCTGATAACATTGTAATAAACCGAAAGTCAGATGATACACTGTTAGTCGAAGAGCCATTTATGGGTGTTTTAGGAACAATCCAGCCTGATGTACTTGCGGGGACATTCGGTAATGACTTGCTTATGAACAACGGTTTTAATCAAAGATGGCTATTCGTTTACCCGGATGAAAATCCGTCTGCAATGTATTCGGAGAAGCCCATAAGCAAAGAGGTACGGGAAGCATGGCACAGTTACATTAATGCCTTATTGGATGCAGATTTCAAGGCTGGTGGATGCGATACGGTCTATATCATTGATGAGGCAAAACGCCTCTATATCGAATACTATAACGAATTACAGGTAAAGAAGCAAAGTACGGATGATAGCTACATGAGTGCAGTCTATTCAAAACTACAAATCATAGTGGAACGCTGGGCTTTGCTAACACACCTGTTGGGGAATAATCCGGGTATGAGCCGTATTTTGCCGGAAGAAATGGAGTATTCAATCAGATGTATGGATTACTTCGAGAGATGTGCGGAAAAGGTGTATATGAAGTTGTCGGAAAGCAAGAAGCAGCCGGAAGCGAAAACAATGGGTAAAGAGGAAATGATAGCCAATGTTTACCATTTGACTAACCCGGTCAGTCAAAGCGCTGTTGCTGATGCGATTGGGGTTTCAAAGCAATACATATCAAAATGCCTAAAGAAATACCCTAAGTTGACAGGTTGTCGGTTGACTGATACTGAAAGTATTGATATACAACAAGATATAAGCAAAACTGCGTCAACCTTGTAACTTGTGGTTTTTCAAAAGCATAGGCATAGAGGTAGACTAATAAAATTGTATAAACACCTATAAATAAAAAATTTAATAGTAACAATCCGACAACCGGTCAACCGTCTACTAATTTTTATAAGATTATGAAGAAAGATATTTTTGATGTAGAGATTTCCGTTTATAATGGTGTCCGTGACGTGTACGGCACAAACTGCAAACTCCGTGATTTCCTTTTCAGCAAAAAGCATGTTTCGGAAATTGAACGCCTGCGCTCTTTGCCGACAAAGGAAGAAAAGAACGAGATTAAAAAGCGTTTGCCGATGGCTTGCATAAGCGGATTATTCCAGCCGACACGGAAAGCGGAAAACCTTGTAAGACATTCCGGGCTTATCTGCGTGGATATTGACCGAAAGGATAATTTACATATCGATAACTGGGACGAAATAAAGCAGGAACTTTGCAAGTTGAAAGAAATAGCCTATATCAGTCTTTCGGTAAGTGGTAACGGCTATTTTGTCATTATTCCGTTGAAATACCCCCACGCACACAAAGGGCAATTCGAGAAGCTAAAACAGGACTTTGCACGGATAGGTATCATTATAGACCGTGCTTGCGGTGACGTAACCCGGATGCGCTGTTTGTCCTATGATGCGGAGCCTTACATCAATGTTGAGGCAATTCCCTACGATGGATATTACAAAGAGCCACGTCCGACAAACAGTTATCAATATTCAGGCGGTGATAACGTATTGGATAAGGCGGCAAAGTGCTGTGAGAAGATAGAAGCCAACGGAATAGACATTACAGGCGATTACAAGGACTGGTTTACGGTCGGTTGTGCGTTGGCTTCATTGGGTGAAAGCGGCCGTTCCTTCTTCCATGTATGCAGCAGACAGAACGCAAAGTACAAATACTCTGAAACCGACAAGAAGTTTTCCAACCTATTGCGTACTGGGAAGCGTATCGGAATTGGCTCGTTCTTTGAGATATGCAAGGACTATGGAATAACCTATAAAGATGCTTAGGAATGGAAGTAGAAGTAATCCACGGCCAGATTATCGCCAAAGCCAACCACTATCAAGCCGTACCGGGTAAATTCGGGAAAAAGCGAATAATCAAAGACGGAGTAATCCGGGCTTATGAACGCTCTTTCATAGAACAGTGCAAGGTGTACCGGAACAGACGCATTGCAACCCGTTTCCGGTTGTTTGTCCGGGTATTCCACAGTTCGGCAAAGTTCGACCTTGACAACTCGCTAAAAACGCTCCTCGATTGCTTGCAAATGGTAGGCGCAATCACTGATGATAAACTATGCTTCCAGATAGAGGCGGAGAAGAAATTAGACAAATACCGCCCACGCATCGAATTTGCAATACTGGAAGTAAACGAGCAAAAACAACTGTTTAATAATCCAATAATATGAGTATGAGACATAAGAAGTTTATAGAACGTAATGAACGTTATGATATTGTACAGTGGAAGTTTAAGGGGATACCTATAACCTTTCGTTTTTGGAAAAATGGCAGCCAGATAGCCGAGATAAAGGTTGATGAGAACTTTGCCAAAGCCAACGGTTATGAATCAGTAGAAGATATGGCGGAAAAGACTATCGGTCAGGCAAAGTTCAATGAGATGTTCGGGGGTGTGCCGGAATGGATTAGAACCGATGCAGAGGGAAATTTCATGTTCGTAGGAATGAATCCTATATTATTTAACTAAACACTTATTTATTAACAAATTAAAGTTTATTTAATGGAAAAGATTAGAAAAAGCGGATTGGAGAAAGTAATCAACCGTCATAAGGCGGAATGCAGCAAAATTCAGCCTATTGTAAACACGATGCTTGAAACCGGTTTCTGTTTTACGACCGATGAGCTGAAAGATTTGGCATCCGTATGCTCCAAACTGTACAAACAGGCTGAAAATATGGCTAAGAAAGAATCAGCACGCTCGAAAGTCAAGTTTCGGAGTAATGCAGATTATACCGAAACTCTGGAATATCTTAATGGTGCTGTCTCACAAAATGCAGACGCATTGAGAAAAGCGTTGCTTTACCACACGCTGAATCCGTTGGAAATTGAGGCATACGAGGTCACGGACGGAGTTGTACAGGTCTCTTCCCGTTGGATTGAGGAGAAAGATGCGGAATATACCATCTTGCCGACAGAGAACAGAGAGCAAGCGCAACAGCTTGTGAATAATGTCCGGCAGGCAATTGACGAACTTAACGCATTTGTCAGTCACAACCGTTTCTTTGGTAAGGGTATCAGTACATCACAGGATTCTCGGAGATGTCTTTGCTGGCTCGATGGAGACGGCAATTTTCACGAGGAGAAAGAAAGCTATGAATTTATTTAAAACCAACAAAAAAAATGACACAAGAAGAACGGAAGAAATTCGATGCCTTTCAACGGCAATTGAATGAAAGCCCGGCTAATAGAATCAACTTCTTTGCCGGGATGGATGAAGAGTGTGCGATTGCAAACACCCCCTATGAACAATGGGCTTTGCAGTCGGAGTATGAGAACAAAGCCATTTGCAAACATCTGGGCATTGAATATCGAAAGGAAGATTTTGCGGTATCGGCGGAAGGACTTGCAAAGCAGTGGGCGGGCGGATTACCTGACATGGAATAGCAAGATAAAGATGTTGGCTTTGTCGGGACAATAGCCATAAGCCAACATCTCTAACCAGCCATATTTAAACGAGATATTTACGTATTGTAGAATAAAACAATTGAACAATAATGAATAATACAATAATTATCGCACAACGTGCATACGATTGTACGTCTGTTTCAGTAAACAACATAAGTAGGGCGTGTAAGGAGATACAAGAATTTTCTTTGCATTGTAACAACATTACGGAATTATGTAACAGCATGGACACACCGACAATATGCAATGTCCTGTCTCTTCTGCTTGCCGGAAACCTCTCTTTGGTGAAAGACCTTTCTTTAGGTAAAAGGACTGAACTTGAAGATGCCTTTCAAATCCTACTTTCAGACATTTTGCTCAATGCTAAGAAATGTGGAATTATGGCACAGAGGATAGGGGAAATGACAGCAAGGGCGAAAAAATGAAAGTAGAAGTTGATTTTTCCGGGTTAGATGAGTTCTTGGAAGATGCAGAGAACGAAATCAAACAAGGTATGATAGAGGCAGCCCATGCCGGCGTGGACTACTCAAAAGAAACGGGAGACTACCAGAATCATACCCATAACCTACGCAGTGCACCCGGCTCGGCAGTTGTGATAAACGGTGAAATCGTAGATATGTATGTTCCGGCGGAACCCGGACATGAGGATGCCAAAAGCAAGACGGAAAATCTATTGATTTACGGTAAGCGTCCCCAAAACGGAATTATCATTGCCGATGGTATGGAATACGCATCTTACGTTGAGAGCAAAGGACGTAAAGTCATTTCCCAGGGAGCTTTACACATCGTTACGGAAGCCGGTAAGAAATTTAGTAAATAACCATTATTTTTATCAGTTATGGCAGGATTGAGATTTAATATAGACGCAGATATTACAAGATTTACACAGTTGGTAAAACGTATACAGGAAGTGCGTAAGGAGATGGATAAGTTAGCAAAGTTCTCTCCGAAATACGATAAACTGTATGAAGAATTTAGAAAGATAAAGACGGAGCTTGACACCATGCAAAAGAAGTTTGCGGAAATCCAAACGGCTTTGGCACAGGTGGATATAGCCAAAGGGGTTGTTGACAGTTCCCAAAAGATACGGAAAGAAACAGATGAAACGAGCGAGAGGATAAAACATTATGCGGATTCCTTGAGGGGAGTTAAAGAACAGCTTCAATCTGTGACTGACGAAATAGATACGATGTCGGCGGCTCAGAGAAGTTCGGTTTCCGGGGCAAACGCTGTAAAACAGTATGCCGGACTGAAAGCTCAGTTGAAAGTTGCGGCTGACGAAATGCGTTCGTTTGCCAGGGAGCAGGAGAATATTATAAAAGTCCAAAAGGCGGCTGATGGTTCCATTACCCAGCTTCGCAGACAACTCTCATTACTGACGTTCCAATATGACAATCTATCACGTGGTTTGCGCAGCGGTGCTACCGGCAAGGAACTGATTATACAAATTCAGTCGGTGACAAAGGAGCTTAACGAAGCGGAACAGGCATCCATGAGATTTTACCGGAATGTAGGCAACTATGCATCAGGTTGGAACGGTCTTAATGTACAGGTGCAACAACTGGCTCGTGAACTTCCGTCTTTGGCTGTTTCCATGAATACCTTTTTTCTCGCTATTTCAAATAATCTTCCGATGTTGATTGATGAAATCAAGTTAGCGCAAGACCGTCTAAAAGCACTAAAGGATGAAGGGAAACAAGGCACTCCGGTATGGAAACAGCTTGCAAAATCATTGTTAGGATGGCAAACGGGATTGGTTGTCGGTATAACTCTGCTATCCTCTTATGGCAACGAACTTGCAGACTGGGTAAAAGGGCTATTCAAGGCGAAAGAGAACATAGATATACTTAAAGAGGCGTTAGCTGCATACAATAATGCGAGTTTAGAAGGGCGTAAAGAAGCGCAGGGACAACTAACAAGGTTGAGACTATTGTACAATGCAGCCGTAGACGCTTCTAAAGGGACAGAATCGCAGACTAAAGCGGTCAAAGCATTAAAAGAAGAATTTGCCTCTTCTTTTGAGAGTATGAGCAACCAAACTATTATGTTAGGAAAGGCTAAAGCTGCTTATGATAGTCTGACACAATCTATAATAAATAACGCCAAAGCGAGGGCTTATGTTAGTAAAATTACTGAAAAACAAGAAGAACGCATAGAGCTGGAAGAACAGTTGGTACAAGCTAAGAAAAATCTTGAGGAAGCAAAAAGTTTGCAAGATTTACAGGAATCGGGCAATGTAAGGAATACGGCGGGCGCTGCATTTGCCCCGATTACTGCAGGTTCTAAAGAGCTTGCTGATGCAGCCGGGGATGTAAACAAATTCTCTAAAGAAGTCGATGTTTTAACGACAAAAATTGCAAGCATTGATGAAACGACTAAGAGGCTGGAAGATTCAATAAATATTTCCGACCTTCTTTTTGACCCAACAAAAACACCTGAAAAGGACAAAGAGGTCAAATATCTTGATTCCTATTTGCAGCAGAAAGCCATAAAGAAATCCGAGCAGGATATTTTAGATACCATTACCAAAAGCCAACTGAATGCGCAAAAAATGGTGGCTGATTTGATGCAAGACGGCAATGTGAAAGAGTTGGCACAAATAAACGCTAACTATGATGCCAAAGTTGCGGAAATTCAAAAAAGGGAAAGAGAACTTTTACAGACTTTGCAGGATGCGGAATACGAGCAATGGAAACAGGCAAACCCTGATTATCAGAAAAAGGGACTGCGGTTCATTCCCACTGTTACGGAGTTGCCGCAAGATAAACGGACAGAGTTGGATACGGAATATTCGGCAGCATATCAGCTACAACAGAATGCCACCGCAAAGCTACTATCCAATACTCTTGCAAAATACCGTGATTTTGCGGCTCAAAGGACTGCCATTGAGAAACAGATGAATGATGATATATCTTTTCTGAGGTCACAGCGTACAGAGAGTAATACGGAAGAAATCGACCGTGCCATACAGGTAGCCAAAGACAAGGCAAAAGAAAGCATTCAGGCAGTGATAGATGAGGAGAACAAGGCTTTGGCTAACCAAGATAATGATTTTTTGAGGATGCTCTTCGGAGATGTCTCACAAATGGCGCTCTCTGATTTATCCGAATTACTGAAACAGGCACGACAATTAAGGAGCTATCTTTCAGGGAAAGGTGATAAGGAAGGAATTACATTCATCTCCCCCGAACAACTCAAAGCCATAGAAGAAAGTCCGGAAGAATTGGATAAACTAAAAAAGGCGCTTGACAAACTGTTAGGGGCTGGGAAAAAGCAAAACAAATGGGACAGTATTTTCGAGACATTCAAAAAGGGTTTTGCCGATTTAAAGGGCGCACAAGGTTTTAAGGAAATTTCCGGTTCTATCGGTATGATTTCCGGTGCGGCAGGGCAAGCGGCCGGAGAGATAGCCACAATGTTTGAAGCTATGGGCAAAGACAGTGCCGCTAATGTTATAGGCAGTTTGGGAGAAGTCTTGAACTCTATTTCCAATATCGGTCAGGCTTTTGCAACGGGCGGCACAGTAGCCGGGGCTTTTGCGGCTGTCGGTGAAATATTCTCTTTGATAGGGAAAGGAGCACAAGAAACGGCTAAGCACAGGCAAGTTCTTGAAAATGTAATGAATGATACAATAGCGCAGCAAAGGGAATATAACTTGCTTTTGTTGGAACAAAATCTCTTGTATGAGAAAGCGAGTACGATATTTGGCGTTGATTCTTATGCCAAAGCAGAAAATGCGGTTCGTGTATTAAAAGATGCCATATCAGATTTAAACGGGGTATTGGAAGGAGATACGGAACAGCAAAAGAAATTTGCATACAGGAAAACCGGCAGTGCAGCTCTTGACAAAGTTCTTAATAGGAATTATTCCCAATCGAAAGACCGTTATTCCGGTCTTGCCGATATTGAAATTAAGACCGGAAGCTATACTACCGGCGCATGGTTCTGGAAAAAACAGCATGACGTATATACTTCAATTCTTGATGTCTATCCTAAATTAATAGATGCCAACGGAGAGTTCAATAAAGAATTAGCGGAATCTATTATAAATACCCGTGAAATGTCCGATGAGGATAAAGCTGCCTTGCAGGGAATGATAGACCTCGCAGAACAGGCGGAAGCCGCATACGATTCTTTGAACGACTACATGACGGATATTTTCGGAGAGTTGGGAAATAGCATGTCTAATGCGCTTGTGGACGCATTCAAGAATGGCACAGATGCGGCCGAAGCATTTACGCAATCTGTTTCTGAAATGTTGGAGACTTTAGCGGAACAAATGATTTATTCCGTTACGCTTGCTCCGTTACTTGAAGAAGCGCAAGAAGATATGATGGCCGTAATGAAAAATCAAAATCTTACGGAAGAGGAAAGGTTCACCCAATGGACTAATATACTTAAAGGACTTACAACTGATGCCATCGCCAAACAGGATGAGGCTAACCGGCTATACGAAGCTTTCCGCCAATCAGCGGGAGATATGGGATTTGATGTGTTCTCTCCTGATGCCACCCGTGAGGCTTCACAGAAAACGGGAATTACAGCATCGCAAGACAGTGTAGACAAAATAGACGGAATGGTTACAACAATGATGGGACATACATACTCCATCAACGAAAATGTCAACCGTACGGCTAATGGCATTGACAGCCTTTTGGATTATGCCTCTTCCGGACTTTCATTAACCACGGATATAGAAAGGACGGCTAAAGCAATTGAAAACCAAAGCAGGGATGCTCTTAACCATTTGGCTAACATTGATAACTATACATCCAATCTTGTAGAAATTAGAGAATACATGTACGCAATGAAAAGTGGTATTGATACATTAAACACTAAAGGAATAACACTTAAGCGATGAAAAACCAATTATATATAGATGGCAAAGATGTACATACTGAGTACGGCGTGTCTACATTACAAGGCAACTACGCTGAACTGGTAGCGTTCCCGCCTTCAAAAACGCCGGATAGTAACGATTGGCCGGAAGAGGACGGAAAAGAGTTTGACCTTTCGGAAATATATCTTGATACGAAAGATGTTATCCTTGAGTTTGGCTTCTTCAGGGAATGGCAATTTTCAAATTTTGTCTCCATGCTATCAGATATGGGGTATCATGATTTTTATTTCCCACATTTGAAGCGTACGTTTAAATTAAGGCTTTCTTCTCAGAATAGCTTTGAGATGTATAATAACACCGAACGCTCCAAGTTTACTTTTGCCAATGATTTCCCGCGCTCGGATGATTATGTATATCAGGAACCGATAAACAGTATTCTATTGCCGAAAGGTTACGAGTTGGATGGTGTGGATTTGTCAGCTTACGGCATCCTCGTTCTACAAGGTACAAATGAGGGGATACTCAAAACTCCGGCTGTGAAGAAAAACCTTTTGCAGAACTTCAAGTTTCAGGACGGTGCTGTATATGATGGCGAATACGTGAAGTTTCAAACGAAAGATGTAAGCATAAAGTGTCTAATGCGCGCCCCGGATTTCGACACATTTTGGCGAAACCATGATGCTCTTTTGCATGACCTCACAAAATTGTCTGCCAAAACTGACGGTGAAGGATACGAGTATGAAGATGCGGAACGCTCCTTTTACGTTGACGAATGGAGTGAAAACTATCCATGTTATTACAAGAGTTGCAAAACTGACAGTTTTAATCCTCTTGATGGTATATGGTGGGCATTTACCTTAACCCTTGTATTTACCAGCTTCCGACTGGGAGATACAGAATATCTGCTTGCTTCGGAAGATGGCAGATTTATAACTACGGAAAATGAAGAATATTTTATTGATTTAGGAGATTAGGATATGATTACTCTACATAACGGAAGTGAAACAATCGAGCTTCTTACAGATGACAACAGTTATTCCTACGAGGCTGTAATGGGCGAAGATACACTAACACTGTATTTCTCTCATCCAGGCTATCTCAATGTCCCTGTAGGCTCATGGTGCGAGTTCTACGGTAAGCGTTATTCGCTCAAGAAAGACAGTAATTTCAAGAAAAACGGTGAAAGGAATTACAGCTACACGCTTGTCCTTGAAACATCCAAAGCCGATACGGAACTTTGGAAGATACGCAATACGGTAGACAACCGTATCAAGTTCCCTTATACCGCCAAGCCGAAAGAACACCTCAAACTGATTGTCGACAATCTGAACAGACGTTCTTCGGGGTGGGTAATAGGTAAATGTATTGAGGGTACAGAGAAGCTGATAAACTACAACCATACCGTTTGTCTGGACGCTTTGAGCCAACTGGCAGAAACTTATGAAACCGAATATCAGATTACGGAAACTGTCATAGATGGGGTACATACAAAGACTGTTCATCTGAAGAAAGTCGAATACAACAAGGACAACCCCCTGACTTTATCCTATGGCAAGGGGCACGGTTTCAAGACGGGTGTCGGCCGGGAAAGCGGCGACATACCGCCCGAAATCATCCTTGTGGAAACGACTGATAGAAATATCGACTACTCCAAGTACGGTGCGAAAGAACTGCTGATGCCCAAGTCGCAGACTATCCGCTATGACGGTATACACTTCGAGGGAGATGAAGGCTTTGATGCCTCCCTTGCCCGTAGTTATAAGACAGACGAATACGGTACGGGGGTCATGCGTGCCGACCGTGAGTTAACTACCGCCAAAGAGGACAGTTTGGACTGTACGGAGATTTACCCGTCACGTGTAGGAGAAGTCAGCAAAGTGACTACGATAAATACGGAAAAGCACTTCTATGACTTTTACGATACCGGTATTCCGAATAACCTCAATTTTGAGGATTGCCTTATTGAGGGTGAGAAAATGACCGTTATCTTCCAATCCGGTATGCTTTCTGGCAAGGAGTTCGAGGTTAAATACACTCATGTAGGACGTAAATTCGAGATAGTCCCGCAGGAGATAGATGGTATCACTATGCCGGACGGTGGTGTATGGATGCCGGAAGTTGGTGATAAATACGCTGTGTTCGGCATTCAGTTGCCCGAAGCCTATATAAGTGACAACGCCACAAGAACAGGTGCATCATGGGATGTGTTCCGGGAAGCTGTTAAGTATCTCTACGAACACGAGGATAAAAAGTTTACCTTCACCGGTACACTTGACGGCATTTGGGCAAAGAAACGCTGGCTGACTGTTGGCGGTAAAATCGTATTGGGCGGTTTCGTGAGCTTCACGGATAATCAGTTCCATCCCGAAGGGTCACTCATTCGTATAGTCGGCATCAAACGGTATGTGAACAATCCGTACAGTCCCGAAATAGAACTGTCCAACACTCCGGTAGGTACATCCGTTGCCAGCGAGCTTAATAAGATAGAAACGAACGAAGTACAAGTTGAAGAGAATCATAAACAAGCCCTTCAATTCACCAAACGTTACTATCGTGACGCAAAAGAGACAATGGAAATGCTTGCCGACAGTTTACTTAGCTTTTCCGGAGCAATCAACCCGATAACGGTTGCTACCATGCAGATGCTTGTGGGTGACGAGAGTTTACAATACAGATTTGTCAACTCCAAGACAAATCCGGTGGTAGTTAACCATGATATTAGCTACAATTCGAGTACAAAGGTCTTGAACGCTCCGGCAGGTATTATCCAACACATGACACTTGGTATCACTTCTTTATCCAATACTCATGCGGCAAGCGACTATAAGTATTGGGATATGGCAGAATACAATTCACCCTCACTCACCAACCCGGAGAAGAAATTCTACCTATATGCCAAGTGTAGCAAGGATAACCAGTCGGGGATGTTCCTCTTAAGCGAAACAGCTATTGCGTTGGAACAGATAGACGGTTATTATCATCTGCTTGTCGGTATCCTGAACAGTGAGAATAACGGGAAGAGAAGTTTTGCCACGTTATACGGATTCACAGAGATACTACCGGGGCGGATAACTACGGATAAAATAGTTTCTTCTGATGGTAAGACTTATTTTGATTTATTGAAAGGTGAGATAGCCGGATATATCAGATTCTTGGACGGACTGATAGGTACTGTAGGTATCGGCAATGAGACAACCATCAATGCCGGTATGAGTGGAGAAGGAAATGCCGATACAGATGTGCGTATTTGGGCTGGAGCTGATAAAGATGGACGTTGGGATGCTCCTTACAGGGTTCTGCATAATGGTAAATTGATAGGTACAGATGTTGATTTAAAGGGGAAAATAGATGCAGACAGCGGTAATATTGGAGACTTTAATATAAGCGATGGTGCAATTTCTATTTCTCGTCCTAATAGCGGTAATGGTGTATTAAGTATGAATTTAGACGTCAATGGAATTGCTTTACATAACACAAGCCCTTCCATAAATGTAAAAATGGGTTTGCAGCAAGTACAGATTACGGACGAGGTCTTTTATACTCCTGTTTTTATGGAAGGGCGAGAAAACTTCTGTGGTATATACATAAGAGAATCATTTACCGATAGTAATGCTATCGGGGTATATTCCAAATATGCCTCTATTGTGTTAGATAATTCTCCTTTGGTTATGCAAGGCTCCTGCCCGTTAATCATGTATGGGAAAGCAGTCCCTGCCGGTGGAATGTATAATAACGTATGGTGTACCAATCAAGGTGGTGGTACTTATGAATATTATCTACCTTCTTCCAGTGATAACAGGTTCGGACAGATGGGCAGCACTATATTTGTTCAAAACATGAATGGAGATGCATGGATTAATACCAGAAACGGAGAAACCCTAAGAACCTTAAACGGTGGCAGCACTACTCGTTGGGCATTTAAAAACCAATATCGTTTAGCAATATTCCATAAGTTGGATTATTCAACATGGACTGTAAACATAACAGAATGATTAGTTAGTGATTTAAGTTAAAGATAATAGAGGAAAAATGCAAATAACAAACCTTTTATAAGTTGCTTTTTTCTGCGCCCTTATCAATAATTTATTGCATTTCGGGTGGGTTTTCCATAATAGGAAAGTCTACCCGAACCATTGGTTAAGGTGCTTATGTATGTGTACATGAAGAAAAACGAATATTCGCTAAGTATTTAGGCAGAAATTTGAGATATGGTAACATTTATAGATTACATACCAAGAATTACATTATCAAACTTAAAGGAGTTGATAAAGCGGCAATCAGAAACGGATGCAACATTGTGTGCACGTTTCACTCTCAAAGGCATTCAATATACTGCCGTTGTTTTCTTGAATAAGAATGAAATGCTTTTCCATTGGAACTATAAGGGAGAACACAGAAAGGTAACTATTTCTCTCTGTTCAGAACCAAGCAATTTAGGGAAAGGGCGGGTTTGGTATTTCCTTTGTCCTCATACCGGACGTAAATGCCGGACATTATTTTTCGATGGCAAGGTTATAGCCGGCAGACATGCTTTCTGTCATGTTTACAGTTATCAGAACGAGAGCAGGATAAACCGGTTTCTTTCCAGATTTGGTAAAAACGATAGCCCAAAACGCAAGTACGGCAAGGAAATGTACAAGGGTAAAGTGACCCCTTACGGTAAGAGAGTTAATAAGTACTACTCCAAGCTACACCGTTTTAATGTCATGCTGGAGAACTGTATGCTTTTCCGGAAACAGCTTGAAAGCATGTTGAAGGAGTAAAAGGATGTAGCGAAATGGGGAGAAAGCAGCAAAACACAATCGAAACAAACAAGCCTTTTTCGCTCCGTGTCATTTATGCAGGTGGCGGGATGTATGATATTATTCTCTCTTATAAAACAACCGTTTTTCAGCCGATTTCGTATAAGGAGTATAAAGAATATCGCAGGTTGTGCTACCTATACCCTGTAAGGGCTAAAAACTATCTTCTCGACCTTGTGAACTTTGAGGGTACACCATACAAAAGAAGCGATTTCCGGTTTATCGGTAAGGATGACGAACCGACAGAAGGGATAATAGCACTTTGGCAGGAGATAGAAAAAGGGTTATAGGCTGATTTACATGCCCTAAAACAGGATGAGGGCTGATTACTTTGCCGCTTGCATCGTCGTAGGTCGTTGAAACAAAAGCTAAACGCATTTTTGCGTTGAGTGATTCGCTGAAATAAATTCCCGTATCATCTGATAATCGATGTAATGCAAAAGTGAGGAATATAAAGAGGACACGCCAAAATTGGCGACACCCCTCTTCTATGTTGGTGGAAAATTCCCTTTACATTGATATTCAGTCATATTCGATTTTGCGTAAAGTAAACGAGCGCATTTTTGCGTTGGTTATCAATAAAGGTATGGGGGTTGTTACCACAATAGTAGAGGTTGACGAGAAAACGCTATATTGCGTTGATAAACAATGTGTTATGTTGTAGTCAACCGTCAACCTGTCAACCAATACTATAAATTAGATAATTGCAGTATTTGTTGATTATAATACAGTTGATTATAAAATCTTACAACCACAATCCTGTAACCTCGGTATTATTTTCTAATGATTAATTGTTCCACTTTATCAAAGGTGTCATAAACACTAAAATCTATAGGGTTATCAAAATTTTGCAAACGTCTGGTGAAAAAGCGCACAATTTTAGCATAATGTTCAGCCCAATATTCTTTTTTCCTTTCTGAACCATCGGTTAAAGTCTTATTATATAAATCGGAAACAGACATAAAAAATGCTTGCCGGTATAAATCTAAGGCCTTTTCTGATTCGTTCTTTAAGAGGCATATTTGAGCTTCTTCTATTCGTTTGTTGTCAAGAAAAGAAAGTTGTTTTGAACTTATTTTCTTTACATTATTAGCCATCCCCCATAATTTGAAAAACAAAATGATTTGCAGGAATGCAAATACAAGGATTATAATAGAAACCAAGTTGTTCATAAGTATTATATTTAGTATTAGCAATACGCAAATATAGTGGAAAAGTTGAAAACAAGAAATTCTCCGACCTTACTATTCTGATGAAAACCTCAAAAAACGCTCACATTGGGAGATAAACTGAATGTGAGCGTTTGGCAGTTATGAGAAATAAATTATTCTGATTCTATCTATATGAAAATCTCCATTATTGTAACAGGGGGAAATTCATTTTGTAAGATGTAATTTTCTGCTTCCTCTTTTGAATCAAAGATTTTGATTTTATCTGCATCACTGTATATGTCCGAAGTAGGTATTAGGCTATATGTTCCATAAGAATTTAAAGATAATACAGAGGAATTTAAAACTCCTTTTATAATATATTTCTTTTTCATAGCTTTATTTTTTTAGTTCTAAAATGTCAATAGGAAATCTATTATAATTGGGCAGATTATCATCTAAATTATTTGGACGGCATTCTGCATATCCCGTAAAAACCGAGTGTTTTAAATCTACATCATACACTTTTTCTATCTGAGTAATATAATACTCCTTCCCATTCTGTGTATTTATTACTACATCAGATTCTTTGAATTTTTTTTCGCTCATAGTATTACCTCCTTATTTTATTAAGTTAAGTTTATAAATTCTCTGCTAACTTTTTAATATCTTCTTTACTTGTAACCTTGTGGATGGTTCCATCTAATTCGATGTAGCCATTTATGTTGGTCGGCTCTTCGAACAGTTCGGTTATTCTCACATTTAGGGCACTGGCGATTTTCTCCAATGTTTCAAGCGATGGATTTACCTTTCCATTGATTATATTACTTGTGTTTGTCTGTGAAACGCCTATCATAGTAGATAAGTCCATGACTTTAACACCTTTCTCTTTACACACTTCTTTTATTCTTAATTCTGCCATAATGTAGTGCATTAATTAGTTATGATACAAAAGTACAATACTCATCCCTATATTTAATGTATTACATAATTAATTAATGTTAATTTGATGCGTTATATTATTGTTTTGTTTTGCTATATTAATCTGCTACATTATATTTGCGATATAAAATTGATGTACAACATTAAAATATACGATTATGAAACGCTACAACTTAAGTAAGATAATGAAAGCCGCCCACCAGATTAAGAAGTACATGAAACTGTATTCCCTCACTCATGGAGTAAAGACTTGGGCGGACTGTCTTAAACTTGCTTGGGCTAACGAAAAGAAGCGTGTGTCTGACGAAGAGGCGATAAACGCAGAGAAAGAAGCTATGAAGGTTTCTTTAGCCGAACCTGCAAAGCGCAGTGCTTATGATGATTTGTCAATCCCGGCATCCGCTTACTATACCAATAACAGCTACGGGCGTTTCGGTTCTCATTATGTAGGTGATTAATTAAATATAGAATATCATGGAAGAAAACAAACAACTTGTAGACAGTATTTGCGCCTCTATTGAAGAATTTGGTAATGTGATAGCAAATAATGTAGCCGCATCACATAAGGACTATGAGAGGATGGTTGCCGCTTTGGATAGTTCAATAACCGAAATAAAGAAAAGATTAGGAAATAATTGCTGCATAAACAGATAGTGTGAGATGCACGTTGAGGTTTCGACCAACGTTCACGTTATGATGCCCCGTCAGCAATGCGGCTGGCGGGTGTGGCAAATAAAATAGAACTTATAGTACTAACACATAAAATGAATGAATATGAAAACAAGAAAGGTATTAATTGATGCAAACAACCTTTATGTACAGGGCTTAATCAAAGTGATTAACGACTTTATGCTTGAAGAAGCAAGCGGTTATATTTTTACAGAGGCCAGATTGAAGAACAAGATAGAAAAGTTAAAAGCTGTATTTCCTGAAGAACGTAAACGAATGGCGATAGCTGGTAGCGCTCCAATATTTGGAGACCCAACCACAGGCTTGTATAAGTTGATATTTAAAAATTGACACACGATTATCAAAGGGCATTCGCTCCTACCGTAAATAAATACAAAGACATGGAAACGAATTTATCGGCTTTTGAAATTTTGGGTGATAGCATGAATGACGGTACACGCCGTAGCTTTGCCCCCGGAGATAAATTAATTGTTGAACCTTTTAATATCAGTGATTTCAAAGATAGCATAGGCAGTGATTTAGGCAGTTTTTGGGTAATTCAGGTCGGAACCTACATTTTAGTAAGACAGATTGTAGAGTATGCCGATAATGTGATAAAATGCCATTCCTTAAATCTTAACGGGCAATACCCGGATATTCTTATCAAGATTGAAGATATAACTAAGATATACAGGATTATTCAGAAACAAGGAAAACCTATTCGTTACGGGCTATGATGTTGGAGTATTGCGTACGCATGTAAGACCGTAAGAAAATCTTATAAAAAGCAATGCCCAAAGCTGTAAGAGGGCAATTAATATACCAGTATGAACAAAGATAGAGTTTTGACAATGGCGAAAAGTACGCTAAAGCTGGCGAACATTATCCGTTACGAGGACGGACACGAAATAATAGATATAAGTCTGTTGCGTACAATCCCGGATGGTGAACTTATGAGGTATCGCAATGTGGGCAAAGCTACGATTGAAAAGATACAGGAAATAAGAAAATCGCTTGATTGGTTATAATGCGAAAACGCAAAGAGAGGGAGTTTCAGAAATGAGGTTCCCTTTTTTAATATCACAAATTAGGTGATTACGGCTGTTTTCTTGTTATTACTCTCATTATCAGCGTTTAATATGGGACGTAACCCGTAACCACGTAACCTCTTAGTATTTTTAAGAAGTCCAATACCATAACGAACGAGGTTGACGGGAAAAACGTTATATTACACTGATAAACAGTGTATTATATCATAGTCAACCGTCAACCTGTCAACCAATACTATAAAAATACAGGTTACAGCAATATTTGCCATAAAATGCTTTAAATGAATGTTTTATATTACAACGTAACCGTAACCTCGTAACCTGGGGGACTTATTTAGATATTCTTTTACCCACCGTTAAAGATAAAAAAAAGGGCATCTTTATTCAGATGTCCCTAATTGGATTTAAAAGCTATACCGGACACTTCCGAAAGCATTTGTTACAAAGATACGAAGAAAGAGGTAAGCCCCTTGCGAAATACCTATTATTTTTATTTATTGCAGATTTAGCGGAACAAAAACGGAACAAAAAAGGCTTAACTTATTGAAAGTCAAGCCTTGTGTGTCGGAATGAGGCGACTCGAACGCCCGACCCCTACGTCCCGAACGTAGTGCGCTACCAACTGCGCTACATTCCGATTGCTTTTGAAAAGTGGTGCCACCAGGAATCGAACCGGGGACACAAGGATTTTCAGTCCTTTGCTCTACCAACTGAGCTATGGCACCTTTTTCGTTTGCGGGTGCAAAGATAAAGAGATTTTTTTATACTACAAGGCTTTTTGAGGAAAAATATTAGAAAAATCCCCTTTGCGACTTTCTAAATAAGGACAAAGGGGATATTCGTATTATTTATCGGTATAGATTTCCGCGTAATCGTCTAATCTATATTCGGATTTATGCTGTGCCAATCCTTAATCGGCGGTAACACCCCCATTCCGATAACTTCATCACGCAGCTTACAGAGATGTTCGTAGCTTTCTTTCAGTTTGGCCTCCTCTTCGGGAGTACCTTTCAGCTCTTTATAATGTACGCCGTCCTTATTGATTTCGGTTTCCATGGCCATCATGATATGGTCGAAACCGTGACTGTGCACGTATGTACCTGCCGGCCAGCGGAAAGGCTTTCCACCCATGGCGGCGGCAATCATTTCAATGGAAACATAGGCAGGGCTTTGGAACGAAGAGCGACCACGTAAGGCGATAATGTTAGCGCCGCCTTTGGTAACTTTGGTTTGTATCTCTGCCCATTGTTCCTTTGTCAGGGCGGGAGTGCCGATGATGTCCGGCAACGGTTTTCCATCCACTTTGGCGGTAGAGGCATATACGGCCATTTGTTCGCCATGCCCGCCGTACGTACGGCAGTTCTCTATTTTATCGGGAGCAATTCCGAAGTGTTTGGAAAGCTCGCTGCGCAGACGGGTGCTGTCGAGAGCGGCCAGTGTTGTAACCTGAGATGGCTTCAACCCTGAATACAATAACGTAATCAAGCCGGTAATATCCGCAGGGTTAAAGATGACAACCACGTGCTTCACATCCGGGCAGTAAGCTTTTACATTTTTTCCGAATTCTTCGGCGATGGCGGCATTGCCTTTCAGCAAATCTTCGCGGGTCATGCCGGCTTTACGGGCAGCACCACCGGAAGATACTACGTATTTGGCGTCGGTCAAGGCTTCTTTGATGTCGGATGTGAATGTAAGGTTCAAACCTTCGAATCCGCAGTGGAACATTTCTTCCGCTACACCCTCCAGTCCGGGAGCATAAGGGTCGTATAAACAGATGTTTGGAGTGAGGTGCATCATGATTGCGGTCTGCGCCATATTGGAGCCAATCATACCGGCCGCACCTACAATGGTCAGTTTTTCGTTTGTAAGAAATTCCATAATTATATTGTTTAAAGATGAATAACAAGCGCTTTTGTTGATTGCTATGTTACAAAGATAACCGTTTTCAGGCGGAGTTGTTCATATAAAAAAGTTATCTTTTAGAGTGAAAAGTTATTCCTTATCTTTATCTTTGCGCTGAATGCCGGGATAAGTTGTGCGCCGTTGTGCATTATCCCTGCTGTAAACGTTACGAAATATAATTTATATGAGCATAGAGTTAGGGAAGTTCAATACTTTGAGGGTGGTGAAAGAGGTCGATTTCGGAATGTATCTGGATGGCGGTGAAGAAGGAGAGATTCTGCTTCCGTCGCGTTATGTGCCCGAAGAGTGCAAGCCGGGAGATGAGTTGACTGTGTTTATCTACCTGGATAATGAAGAACGGCTGGTAGCTACCACGTTGACGCCGCTGGTGCAGGTCGGGCAATTCGCTTGTCTGGAAGTGGCATGGATAAATCAGTACGGCGCTTTCCTCAACTGGGGATTGATGAAAGATTTGTTTGTCCCTTTCCGTGAGCAGAAGATGAAGATGCAGGTTGGGAAACGATATGTAGTCCATGCGCATCTGGATGATGAAAGCTACCGGATTGTAGCCTCTGCGAAAGTAGACCGTTACCTGTCGAAAGAAAAAGCGCCTTATGCCCCCGGTCAGGAAGTCAACATACTTATCTGGCAGAAAACGGATTTAGGTTTCAAGGCTATCATTGAGAACCGATATAGCGGCTTATTGTATGAAAGCGAGATATTTCAGCCCCTGCATACGGGCATGATGCTGAAAGCCTATGTAAAGCAGGTACGTGAGGATGGTAAGATTGACTTGATACTCCAGAAACCGGGTCAGGGTAAAGTGGAAGATTTTGCGACCACCTTGTTGGACTATATCCGCGAACAGGGAGGACACATTACTTTGCATGACAAGAGCCCTGCCGAAGATATTTACGATACATTCGGTGTCAGCAAGAAAACCTTTAAGAAAGCAGTTGGCGATTTATATAAGAAGCATCTGATATCGTTGCAGGAGAATGGCATCGAGCTGGTAAATACCTCTAACCCCTAATTGCGATAGGGTTTTCCCTATAACATATTAGAGAGAAACAAAAGGATGGGGGAAAATATTCCCCTATTTTTGTTTTTACTAAAGAACCGATGGAATATAAACTTGTAAAGAACGCTACCATGAAACGAATATTATTTATATTATTTGCCGCAATAACGAGTACCGCTGTTTGCCATGCGGCTATGAGTAACAGTAAAGTGCGTAAAGAGACACGCTTCCTTACGGATAAGATGGCCTATGAGCTGAAACTGAATACGGAACAGTATAATGATGTGTACGAAATCAATTATGACTTTATCTCGGGTATACGGTATTTAATGGACGATGTCTTGAGGGGGGAAGAATGGGCTTTGAATCGTTATTACGATTATCTGGATATACGTAATGACGATTTGCGCTGGGTGCTGAGCAGCAGACAGTATTCCCGTTTCATGCAGGCCGCTTATTTTTTCCGTCCGGTCTATGTGAGTGGCGGACGATGGTCTTTCCGGATTTATGTTACTTATACCAATCCGAATCATTTCTATTATCCGCGTCCTTACCATTATCGTACTTACTGTGGCGGACATTATCGTACCCATTATCAAAATGTAAGTTACTATCGGGGAAGGCACAATCATCCCGCTTATAACGGTTCTTTCCGTATCCGTGATAACAAATCGTACCACACGAGCCGCCGTTCTGATTTCGGTTCGGTCAATATCCGCCCCAACTCCGGTACACGCCCTCGCGTGGAACAGTCCAATCGCCGTCCTGCCGCCAACGGCCCGACACGCCGTTCCGATGCCGGGAAAGAAGTGAATGCGCCGAAACGGGAACAGAGTACTCAAAAAGAAAGCGTAAGGCGCGGTAGCTCTAAAAGGCAGGTGGAGAGCAATAGCAGTTCACGCAGAAGCGGCGGTTTTTCTTCCTCTTCTACGCGTACGACACGTTCTTCTTCCCGTTCGTCGGAAAAAAGTAATGGAACGTCAAGACGAAATTAAACTCTTGTCTGTGCGGCTTAACTGACAAAAGTCCCTTTCCCTCTGTATACGCAGAAGAAAAGGGGCTTATAAACACACAACAACTAAAATTATATTTATTCGATAGGCTCCCCTTTATAAAAGTCCAGTATCTTGGTACGGAAGAGGTACTCATATTTGGCCTGGAGTTCGTCGGATTGCGCTTTCATTAAGTTCTGCTTTGCCTCATTATATTCTACGGCATTCGCTTTTCCGTTCTCGTACTTCTCGCTCATCAACTTAAAGGATGCTTTGCTCGCCGAGGCTGCCGTACTGCTGCTTGTATACTTGCTCTCGGATGCTGCCGCATTGTACCATGCTTGCTGAATTTCTTTGTAGAGGTTCTTTTTGGCATTATCCAGTTGCAAAGAGTAGTTCTCGCGTTGCAGGCGGGCTGTACGTACCCGGTTGCGTGTAGCCAGTCGGTTGAAGATAGGTACGCTCAGATTGAAACCGATGTATTTGTTGAAGTTATCACTCATCTGCTGACTGAAAGTCCGGTTGATGGTCGAATAGTAGTTCGTACCGAGGCTTCCGTTGAAACTCAGTTGCGGATAATAACCGCTTTGGGCGATTCGGATGCTGTGTTTGCTTCCTTCCAGACGATACTGCGCAGCCTGTATAGAAGCCTTGCTGCCCAATGCTATCTGGAAAATTTCATCCGGCGGAGTTAGAGGAGCGAGCTCTATCTTTACGGCGGGCTCTTCCAAAAGGAAACCTTCCGGTGTTTCCAACTCGATAAGTTGGCTGAGGTCGAGTAATGCCAGCCGGTAATCATTGTTCGCTTGTACCGCGTTCATCTCATCCTGCGCTACACGCGCTTTGGCTTCGGCGACTTCTGCCGGAGAGGCTTTCCCTACTTCTGCCAACCGCTCTATACGGTTGTACTGTTCTTTGCTCAGTTCTACTTGTCCCAAGGATACCCGGTACAGTTCCTCATTGAACAATACCTGTAGGTAGACTGAGGCTATGTTGATGGAAATATCTTCTTTGGCTTTCTCCAGGTCGGCAAGGGCGGCTTTGAGGTTTAGCTTGGCCAAAGCATATTGGTTGGGTATCTCGAGCCCGGTAAACAGCGGAATGCTGGTAGAAACGGACATGTTTGTGCCGTGACTGCCCGTGTTGACATATACAGTGGAGTAATCGCCGGTATTTTCGTCCTTGATTGCCGTCTGCGTACGTCCCCAGTTCCAGTTTTGTCCGGCGCTGGCGTTAAGGTTCGGCAGCCGTGCCCATTTGGCGGTATTTACTTCAACATTACTTTGTTCGGCGGCATTGGCTGTCTGGCGGATGTCGATATTATGTTCGATGGCGTAGTCTATGCATTGGCGTAATGACCAACGCTCTTGAGCCTGGATTTGCATACAAGCCAGCATAGCCAGAGATATGCATATATTTCTCTTCATGGTGTTCCTGATTCTTCTGATGGTGAGGGTTATTTATCTTTCTTTTCGGCGCCACGTACCTTGTCTTTGGCAGTCAGACCGCTTTTGACGGCTATCTTGATGCCGTCGCTCATGCCTACCTCTATTTGCCGGCGTTTGAACTTCTGTTGGGGTACACTGTCGGTCAACACATATACGAAGGTGCTGTCGCCGCTGAATTCAACCGTGCTTTCCGGCAGCGCGAGCGTCTTTTGGGCACGTTCCAGTACAATTTCCGCATTGGCGGAATACCCTGAACGGATTTGTACGCTATCCGGCGCTTGAACGGCCGCTTTGATTTCAAACTGGTTGGCGCCGTTTTCTTCCACTCCTTTCGGAGATATGTATTCCAGTACGGCATTGAATGACAGGTTTTGCAGTGCCCCGATAGTCAGTTTCACCGGCATGCCTTCGTGTACGCGTCCTACTTCGGTCTCGTCCAGATTGCCCCGGAAGATAAGGTCGTTCATATTGGCAACGGTAGCGATTGTTGTTCCGTCGTTGAAAGTGTTACTCATAATAACGGAGTTACCGACTTTGATGGGTACATCCAGAATCAGTCCGGTGATGGTGGAACGAATCAGTGTGCTGCTGAATGAAGCGCTGTTCTTGGTGATACCTTCCTTTACGATTTCCAGATTATCTTTGGCTGTTTGCAGTTCTTCCCGTGCCTGCTTTACGTTCACCTCGCCCTTTTCGTATTCTTCGTTGCTGATGAGCTTGTCATTAAATAACTTCTCGATGCGCGCAAAATCCGTTTCAGCTTGCTTGGCGTTGATTTCAGCCAGGCGGACGCGACTTTCGGCGGAGTTCAGCGTACCCAGTTCGGGGATGACCTTTACTTTGGCAATCACTTCACCTTGCTTCACGCTTTGTCCGGCTTCTTTATATACTTCGGAAATGATACCGGAGATTTGCGGTTTGATGAGTACTTCATCTCTCGGCTCCACTTTCCCGGTAGCCACGGTTGTCTTTTCCAAATCGGCTGTTTCCGGGACGATGGTCTCATATACTTTTACCTTAGGCTGTGACTTCTGATATAAGAACACGAATGTCCAGATAAATATGGCAGCTACCACTACCAACGACGCGATTTTCAGATACTTCTTTGTTTTCATCTTATTATTGTATTATTGTTTTATTTCTCTACGTTATCACCCTGTCACCTCGTATCACTCATCCCTTATCGCTTCAATCGGCTTGATGGCCATTGCACGGTAGGCGGGCGCCAGTCCCGCCAATACTCCCAATGCGATGAGGAGGGCGCAGGTGCCGATAGCCAACCCGAAGGACACCTGATAATGCGTCTTGATTATTCCCGGTTCATTCGCTGCGCTTTCCAGTATTTGCAGCACAAGGACGGCAAAAGAGATGCCTGCCATACCGGCTGCGGTGGTCAGTACCATGCTTTCCGAAAGGATTTGTTGCAGAATGTCTTTGGGACGGGCGCCGATGGCACGCCGTATGCCTATCTCCGTAGTGCGTTCCCTTACCGTAACCATCATAATGTTGGATACGCCGATGGCGCCGGCAAACAGGGTACCCAAGCCTACCATCCAGATAAGGATGCGCGTGCCTGTCATCAGGGTATCCATCATGGAGAACATTGCCTCTGCGTTAAGGAACATGACCGCTTGTTTGTCGTCCGGTGAGATATAATGGGCGGCTTTGACAAGACGTTCTATCTCCGGTTCTACATCCGTAACCTTTACTCCCGGTTTCATGATAAAGCACACGACATCTATTCTTTGTCCCAGGTTGTACGTTTGCTGCATCGTTGTGAAAGGCAGGGTGACGGCTTCCGAAGCCTGTCCCTGTATGTTGACGTTACCTTCGGAAGAGCACATGCCGATGACGCGGTAGTAAATGCCGTTTACCCTGATATATTTTCCGCAGGGGTCCTCACCCGGTCTGAAAAGACTTTCGTACACGCGCTTGCCTATGACGCATACCTTTCGCGCTTCCCGTATATCCACGTCATTGATAAAGCGGCCGTAGGTCATTTCCTGATGTTCTACCTGTTCGTACTCGGGGTACAAGCCTTTGACGCTGCATTCGTATTTGTTTTCGCCGTAAACGGCTGTTTGTCCCCAAAGAGCGAATGACGGAGTGGCTATCTTTATTCCGTCGATGCCGCGCACCCGTTCCACATCTTCCAATTCCAAGTCCCACCGGCGGCCTTTGCGGAAGCCTTTATAAGCCTCACTCGTCTTTTGCGCGGCGATAAATCCGGAGTTGGTGGCAAAGCCCTCGAACTGCGATTTCATTTTCTCCTGCATGCCTTGTCCGCCGCCGATGAGTGCCACAAGCATAAAGATGCCCCAAAACACCCCGAAGGCCGTCAGCAGGCTGCGCGTCTTGTTTCTTGTTATCGTGACGAGGATTTCCTCGCACGTATCCATGTCTATTCTCATAATCGTTTAATCTGCTCTAAGTGCTTCAATGGGACTGATACTTACCGCCTTTCTGGCCGGAAAGAATCCCGCGAGCGTACCTGCGATAATCAAAGTCAGCGTAGCTTGTATGGCGATGCCGATGTCTACTGTGGGGTCGGAGAACATTCTGGCCTGGAACATACCCGTGTCTGCCGTTTGGGTGCCGAAGGCGGAATTCATCCACTCGGTCACTCCGATGCCCGCTACCATGCCGATGTAGCCGAAGAAGGTCGTAATCGTGACGCTTTCCACAATAATCAGCCAAAGGATGGAGAAAGGCTTTGCACCCAGCGCTTTCCGTATGCCGAACTCGCGTGTGCGCTCCTTGACGGTAATAAGCATGATATTCGATACACCTACAATACCGCTCAGCAACGTAAAGATACCTATCACCCAAATGGCCGTACGAAGCAGACCGGCAACGTTCTGCGTCTGTATGTACTGTGTGAAGCGGTTCCATATCCAGATTGCGCCTTCATCTTCCGGGTCGAAACGATGATTGGCGGCAATGACCTTTCGGTATTCTTTTTCAAAGGCTTCATTGGCTTCCTCACTCGTGAGGTTTTTGGTGGTGAAGATGATGTTGTTAAGCTTGTCGCCCTTGTTATAAATGGTTTGCAGGGTAGAGAAGGGGATAAAGGCCACGCTGCTCTGGTCGCCCTGGTCTTCGTACAGTCCGGCTACCTGATAGGCTACGCCGCCTGCATTGACAAACCGGCCGACAGGCTCCGTATGCGACTTCCCGAAAAGAATCTCCGCCGACTTTTTATGAAGAATGATAACTTTCCGCCGTTCTTTGATATCGTTCCGGTTGATGAAGCGTCCGGTTGCGGTTTTTATGGCTTCGGATTGCACGTAGTTCGGGTGTACGCCCATTAGCGAGATATTGATGTATTCTTGTCCGAAGCTGATGTTTACATCGCCTTGCCGCAGTGTGGCGCCGGCGGTGATAATGTTATCCGGAAAGTATTTCTCGGTTGCGGCGAGGTCTTTGTTCTCCATTTGGATGCGTCGTCCCTCTTTCAGTCCTTCGTATGACTTGGTAGTCCAGCCGCCGCCCAGACGAATGGAGTTCAGCGCGCGCTCGGAGGCGTTTTGCTCGAAAGCGTGGATGATGCCGTTGCCCGCTCCCAGCAGTACGATAAGCATAAAGATGCCCCATGCCACCGCAAAACCGGTGAGGAACGTACGCAACTTGTTACGCTTGATGGTACCGTATATTTCTTGCCAAAGGTCTATCATGATTAATGTGGTAATGCTATAAGGTGGTCATTATTTCATATATCCGTCCTTGCCGAATGGCGACGCGTCATGATTCGGATTATCTTCGATACTGCCTATCACGCCGTCCTTGATGTGGATAATCTTATCCGTCTGATTGGCCACGCCGCTCTCGTGAGTTACGACGACGATGGTCATGCCCGTTTCGTGCAAGTTCTTCAGAATCTGCATAACCTCTACGGAAGTTTTGCTGTCGAGGGCGCCGGTCGGTTCGTCGGCAAGGATAATCTGGGGTTGGGTAATCAGCGCACGGGCAATGGCGACACGCTGCTTCTGTCCGCCGGACATCTCATTGGGCATGTGGTGCGCCCAGTCTTTCAGTCCCAAACGCTCCAGATACTCCAGTGCCATGGCATTGCGCTTCCGGCGGCCTACGCCTTGATAGAAGAGCGGGAGAGCTACATTCTCTACCGCATCCTTAAAGGAAATCAAGTTGAATGACTGGAAGATAAAGCCAATCATACGGTTACGGTATTCGGCGGCTTTGTTCTCGCTCAGGTTTTTGATAAGCGTACCGTTCAGATAGTACTCTCCGGTATCGTAGTTATCCAGAATGCCTAATATATTAAGCAACGTGGATTTTCCGGAACCCGACGCTCCCATAATGGACACGAACTCTCCTTTCCGGATGTCGAGATCGATGCCTTTGAGAACGTGTAACGGCGCTCCGTTATGATAGGTTTTGTTGATGTCTTTTAGTTGTATCACGATTTTCCCTGTTTATTGCTTTGTTCTTATTAATTTTCACTATTAGACGCACTGATGTCACGAAAAGTTGCAAATGGAGCGAAGTTTTTTAAAAAAAGATTTTGCAGTGTCGTTTTTCTTTGTGTAATTTGTAACCATTAATGTTATAACTAACCCTTTAAACAAAAAAGTAAATATCATGAATTCAAACATGGAAAAACCCTATGTAGTGGGGATTGACATAGGCGGAACGAACACCGTCTTTGGTATCGTGGACGCACGTGGCACTATTCTTGCAAGTGGTTCCATCAAGACGGGAGCTTATGAACAGGCGGAAGATTACGTAGACGAAGTATGTAAGAATCTTCTTCCGCTGATTATCGCAAATGGCGGTGTCGATAAAATAAAAGGTATCGGTATCGGCGCTCCTAACGGCAACTATTATAGCGGTACAATCGAATTCGCCCCGAACCTTCCGTGGAAAGGGGTAGTCCCCTTGGCCGCCATGTTTGAAGAACGTCTGGGTATTCCCACCGCGCTGACCAATGACGCCAATGCCGCCGCCATCGGTGAAATGACCTACGGCGCCGCACGCGGTATGAAAGACTTCATCATGATAACGCTGGGTACAGGCGTAGGTAGCGGTATCGTTATTAACGGCCAGATGGTATACGGACACGACGGTTTCGCCGGAGAGCTGGGACATACCATTATCCGCCGCGAAAACGGTCGTCTTTGCGGATGTGGCCGTCACGGTTGTTTGGAAACTTATTGCTCGGCTACCGGTGTGGCGCGTACTGCACGTGAGTTCCTTACCGCACGTACCGAACCGAGTTTGTTGCGTTCCATTCCCGCCGAAAATATCACGTCTAAGGATGTGTACGACGCGGCCGTTCAAGGCGACAAGCTGGCGCAAGATATTTTTGATTTTACCGGTACCATTCTGGGCGAGGCTCTTGCGGACTTTATCGCTTTCTCCAGTCCCGAAGCCATTATTCTGTTCGGCGGATTGGCTAAATCAGGCGATTATATCTTCAAGCCTATTCAGAAAGCTATCGATGACAATGTCCTGACTATTTACAAAGGCAAGGCAAAACTGATGATGTCTGAGCTGAAAGACTCTGATGCCGCCGTACTGGGAGCCAGTGCACTGGGTTGGGAGTTGAGAGATATTAAATAAGCGCAGTTTTTAATAAAGGTATAGCCGCCCTGCCGGAACGTCACGTTCCGGCAGGGCAGCATTGTTTTTTGATGTACATCAAAAGAGATTTCCAACCGTATCGAACGAATTTTTCCCTATGGTGAAAAATCTTTTTCGTCCTACGAAAATAGAATATCCTTGTAGGAAACATAAGTTTTCCTGTACCCCCTTCACCTTTCACATCCCTTTATCCATACGGGATAGCGGGTGAAGGGGCGTTGCTGGTGTACACCGTGAGAACCGGCTTGCGGGACGGATGTTTTTGTCTCGCGAGACGGTTGCATTCGTCTCGTGAGATGGATTTATCCGTCTCCTGAGACAAATAATTCCATCCCGTGGGACGGGGCTTTGAGATATTAAAAAAGGGAAACCGAATCAATCGGCTTCCCTTTTTTATTTAGAAATAGGAGTTCGGAATTAACCGTTGACTCTTTTTTCTTTAATTCTTGCTTTCTTACCGGTAAGAGCGCGCAGATAGTACAATTTGGCGCGACGAACTTTACCCACTTTGTTCACTTCGATGCTGTCGATAGCCGGTGATTCAATCGGGAAAATACGTTCTACACCTACAGTACCAGACATTTTACGTACGGTAAAACGCTTCTTGTCTCCATGTCCGGCAATCTTGATAACAACGCCGCGGTACAACTGTACACGTTCTTTGTTACCTTCGACGATACGATATGCTACTGTAACAGTGTCACCTGCCTTGAAGCTCGGGTGTTGTTTGCCGGTAGCAAATGCTTCTTCTGCAATTTTAATTAAATCCATTGTTCTTATTATTAAATTGTTTGATCGTTACAACGCAACATACCAGGCTTCTCACTCGGTGTCCTGACAGCGATTGCGCGAAAGCGGTGCAAAGGTAGAGTTTTTCTTTTGATTGACAAAGAGATGTACGCTTTTTCTTTTTTGTCAGATTGAAAGAAAAACTATCCCCTCTTTGGGATTACAGCAAAAGAAAAGTATATTTGTAGCAATTTAAAACGAACAAATATGAAGAAAAGTTATTTGAAATTCGTTTCCGGCACAGCGTTGGCAATGATGTTTTTGTTGGCATCTTGCCATTCGGCCTGCGAAGTGACGAAAGTGGAAGGACGTATGCAACCGATGGATTCCACGTATGATGTTAATCCCGATACGGAAGCTATGGCGCTGCTTGCCCCCTATAAGGCAAAGATAGACAGCATGATGTACCGGGTGGTGGGTACTGCCGAAATGTCTATGGATAAAGGTGCTCCCGAAAGTCTCCTTTCCAATCTGGTGGCCGATGTGCTGCGCGGAGCGGCCGCGCAAGTGCTCGGAAAACCTGCCGATATGGGGCTTGTGAACATGGGCGGTCTGCGCAATGTGCTGACCGAAGGTGCCGTTACCTGCGGTAATATCTACGAAATACTGCCGTTTGAGAACTCGCTTTGCGTGGTAACTCTGAAGGGCGTTTATCTGAACCATCTGTTTGAAAATATAGCGGCGCGCGGCGGCGAAGGAGTCAGCGGCGTACAATTGCAGATTACCAAAGACGGCAAACTGCTCCGGGCTGCCGTAGCCGGCAAGCCGGTTGTCGACGACAAGCTGTACACGGTTGCCACCATCGACTATCTGGCCGACGGCAATGACGGTATGACCGCCCTTATTCAGGGCGAGAAGAGAGACTGTCCTCCGGGAGCAACCTTGCGTGGCCTGTTTATGGACTATGTGGAGCGGCAGACGGCAGCGGGAAAGAAGATTACTTCGCGCATGGAAGGACGAATCACGGTAGAAGATTAAGAACGGAAAACTAAAAAAAGAGAATTCGATGAAACGTATATCTATATATTGCTTGCTGATATTCTGCGTATTGCTGACAGCATCGGCACAGCAGACCAAACAACTGGTCATTCTGCACACAAGTGATACCCATAGCCGTATCGAACCGATTGACCCGCATGCTGCCGACCGGTATGCCGGTATGGGCGGTGTGGTGCGCCGTGCCACTTTTCTGAAAGATTTTCGTGCCGGAAATCCGGATGTACTGCTCTTTGACTGCGGCGACATTTCGCAAGGTACGCCGTATTACAACCTTTTCCAAGGTGAGGTGGAAGTCAAGATGATGAACCTCATGGGCTATGACGCCATGACTATCGGTAACCATGAGTTTGACTTCGGGCTGGATAATATGGCGCGTTTGTTCCGCATGGCCGATTTCCCGGTGGTGTGCGCCAACTATGATGTCACCGGAACCGTCCTTGAAGGGCTGGTGAAGCCTTACGTTGTACTGAACCGCGACGGAATGAAAATCGGCGTATTTGGGTTGAGTCCCAAAATGGAAGGCTTGGTACAGGCCGATAAGTGCGAAGGCGTCGTTTACAACGACCCGATTGCCGCAGCGCAGGAAGTGACCGACCGGCTGCGCGCACAAGAGGGATGCGATGTGGTTATCTGCCTTTCTCATCTCGGATTCCGCATAAAGAATGAAGTTTGCGACGAGAAACTGGCGGCGGAAACCAAAGGTATCGATGTAATTCTGGGCGGGCATTCCCACACCTTTATGGAGAAGCCGGCCTTTTACCTGAATGCCGAGGGCAAGAGTATCCCGGTATTGCACACCGGAAAGAGCGGTATTTTCGTAGGAGAATTGGATTTGACGTTGACTAAGGAGTAGTAGATGAAAAGACTGTTACTATTTGTTCTGATGATAATGGGATGTTGCGGCCGTTTCGCTTCGGATGCGAAACGGTGTCCGGCGACACCTGCCGTTGCGGCTCCCGTGGAACCGTTGTTGGTAAGGCCGGTACTGGATGACGTGCGGTGCAGGCAGTGGGTGGACTCGGTGTTGGATAAACTGAGTCTGAAGGAACGTATAGGACAGCTTTTTATTTATACAATCGCCCCCTATCAGGATAAAGCCAACAAGGAGTTGTTGCGCAAGGTGGTTGAGGATTACAAGGTCGGCGGCCTGCTGTTCTCCGGCGGCTTGATGCAGAACCAGGCTATGCTGACGAATGAGGCGCAGCGCATGGCGGATATTCCTCTGCTGATTACGTTCGACGGGGAGTGGGGGCTGTCCATGCGCTTGCGGGGTACGCCCGTCTTTCCGAAGAATATGGTGCTGGGCTGCATACGGAACGACAGCTTGCTTTATGAATACGGCCGGGAGATGGCAAGGCAGTGTCGGGAACTGGGTGTACAGGTGAATTTCGCCCCTGTGGCGGATGTCAATATCAATCCGAAGAATCCGGTCATCAATACCCGCTCTTTCGGTGAGAGTCCGGTGAACGTGGCCGATAAGGTTACCGCTTATGCCAAAGGGCTGGAAGACGGCGGGGTACTCTCGGTGTCCAAGCATTTCCCCGGTCATGGGGATACGGATGTGGATTCGCACAAGGCGCTTCCTACGTTACCTTTCACACGCGCGCGTCTGGATAGTGTGGAGCTGTATCCTTTTAAGAAAGTCATTCAGGAAGGGTTGAGCGGTATTATGGTAGGGCATCTGGAAGTTCCCGCTTTTGAGGCGCAAAGCGGATTGCCGTCTTCTCTTTCCCGTAATGTGGTTTATGACTTGCTGACACGTGAGTTGAAGTTTCGGGGACTTATCTTTACGGATGCCTTGGCGATGAAAGGGGTGTCGAATAATGGGTCGCTCTGTTTGAAAGCGTTGAAAGCGGGCAATGATTTGCTGCTCGTTCCACGGCGTATCAAGGAAGAAGTGGATGCCGTATTGGCTGCCGTAAAACGTGGTGAGCTGACGGAACAGGTGGTAGAGGAGAAGTGCAGGAAGGTGTTGACTTATAAATATGCTTTGGGGCTGAATAAGAAGCCGATGATTCGCCTTTCCGGTTTGGGAACCCGGATTAATACGCCTTATACACGTGATTTAATTCGCCGTCTGAACATGGCTGCCATTACCGTGCTGGGTAATGCAACGGAAGTGCTGCCGCTGGACCCGTCGATAAAGGATGTTGCCGTACTGAATGTAGGTGCGGCTGCGGAGATACGGCCTTTCATCAAACAACTGTCCGGATATACGCGTCCGGTAGAGTTCCAATTGGGGAAAGACCTGCCGGCAGCGGGGCGTAAGGCTTTGAGGGATAAGCTGTCAAAATATAAACGTATTCTGGTATGCGTCACCGAGCATCGTTTGGCCGCTTATCAGTCTTTCTTTGCGGAGTTTGCCCCGGATGTTCCGGTGGTGTACGTGTTCTTCATTCCCGCTAAGCAACTGTTGCAGATACATCGGGGCATATCGGCCGCCGAAGCGGTGGTATTGGCTCATTCTTCGGATGAGGATGTGCAGCGGCAGGTAGCCGGGATACTCTATGCGGACGCTGTGGCTGACGGCAGGCTTTCGGCAAGTATCGGCGGTTTGTTTGCTACCGGAGAGGGGGTAGACCTGAACCCGCAGACAGAGCCGCATTTCGTACCCGAAGAGCATGGGCTGGATTCACGCTTGCTGGCGCGGATTGATACGCTGGCGCGCGAAGGTATACGGGAAGGCGCCTATCCGGGATGTCAGGTAGTGATTTTGAAGGATGGGAAAGAGATGTATAATAAGGCTTTCGGCACTTATACATGGAATACGGCTAAGAATAAAGCCGCTGTTCCGGTGACGCCGGCATCCGTATATGATATTGCGTCTTTGACGAAGACCACGGCTACCTTATTGGCCGTAATGAAGCTGTATGATAAAGGACGCTTGAACCTGACAGACCGTGTGGCTGATTATCTTCCATACTTGCAAGATACGGATAAACGTAATATCACTGTCAGGGAATTGTTGTTCCATCAGTCCGGGTTACCTTCCACTTTGTTGTTCTATCTGGAGGCCGTCGACAAGGACAGTTATGATGGTACATTGTTCAAGGCAAGGGCGGATGCGCAGCATCCTACCCGTATCGGGCGGCAGACATGGGCTAATCCGAAGTTCCGTTTCCGTCCGGGACTGACTTCAAAAGTACGTACAGCCGAATGTACGTTGCAGGTTTGTGACAGCCTCTGGCTGAACAAGTCTTTCAAAAAAGAGTATCTTCAAAAAATCGCGGATACCCCTCTGAAGGATAAACGGTATCGTTATAGCTGCGTGGGCTTTATTCTGTTGCAGCAACTGGTGGAGGCGCGTGCGGGAATGCCTATGGATGAGTTTCTGGCTCAGGAGTTTTATACTCCGATGGGATTGAAGCGCACCGGGTATCTTCCGTTACGGTTCTTACCTGAAGAGGAGATTGTTCCTTCGTCCGTTGACCCTTTCCTGAGGAAAACAACTCTGCAAGGATTCGTGCATGATGAGTCTGCCGCTTTTCAGGGTGGTGTTTCCGGCAACGCGGGATTATTCTCTACGGCTGGGGAGGTGGCACGGATTTATCAAATGTTGCTGAACGGCGGTGAGCTGGATGGAAAACGCTATTTGAGCAAGGAAACTTGCAGGCTCTTTACCACTACGGTTGCCAGAAGCTGTCGCCGCGGCCTGGGATTCGATAAGCCGGATATGCAGAACCCTGCAAAAAGTCCTTGCGCGCCTTCCGCCCCGGCATCGGTGTACGGGCATACGGGTTTTACCGGTACTTGCGCATGGGTGGACCCGGATAATGGCTTGGTTTATGTTTTTCTCAGCAACCGTATTTATCCGGACGTATGGAACTCAAAACTGCTAAAGCTGGATATTAGGGGGAGAATACAGGAAGCGATGTATCGGGCGGTGTTGAAGTAAGGTATCACGTCCGAATAAAAAAATAGAGGAGAGGCTGGCTGACTTTGGATTGTCAGGCAGCCTCTCCTTTTCTTGAAACAATTAATTTATTCTGTTAAGCTTTAGGTGTGTATGTTAGAATGCGATACCGATACGTAAGCCTAAGTTATTCACACCGTCTACACTGTAAGTGAAGAGGTCGCCTTTGTTGGTGCCGTAGCTATAATAGGCCGCGAAGTGCAGACCCGGACCGTAAGCCCACGGATAGACGTTGAAGCCGATTTCGGGGGATACGTAGAAGCCCCATGTATCTTTGTTGGTTTCGAACGCGTTGAAAGTGGACTTCAACTGCGCATATTGTGCGCCGAGTTTGACGCCTACATACGGCTGGAATGCACCGCCGCGGTTCCATGCGTAACGCGTGGCAAGACCGAAAGGCAACTGGAATACGGTGTGCTGCTGGTCGGTGTTCAAGCTACCGCTTTCGCCAACCGGCAAGGTCTGACGGCTGAAATATTCATGATTGCTATGATAAGCAAGGAAGCCTCCTAAAGCAAAATTGGACGTCAGGAAGTAACCGCCTTCAAAGTTCATACCCCATCCGCTGGCTTTATCGGCGAAGTGGTTGCTTAAGGGGAAGTTGAACTGCCAATCGATGTTGGCGTAACCGTTATCGGTCATCTGTGCCTTTGCCGGCATGGCGAAGACAAGGGCGAGGGCTGCAATGGCGAATGCCCTCAAAGATATATATTTCAATGTTTTCATACTTGTTCTTGTTTTATAAATTCAACAATAGCTTGCTATCGGGATAGAAGAAGCTGGCTGCTTATCTCGGTTGAGCACTCATTCTGTTCAGATAGGCAGATTGTGTAAAGGATTGGTTTACGCCTTCTACGGCCATCTTGGTGTTGAAAGAAGTCGAACCGCTCAATAATCCGCTCATGTAGCTGGTCCACAGAATAGGGAGTTTCTCTTTCTCGCCTTGAGGAGCGTCGAGGTTCAGCAATTCGGTGATGAAGGAACCGGTGCTATAAGCATAGTTTACGGCATACGGATAGTACCATCCGCCCCAGTTACCCCAGTAAGGAGCGTCCCAATAGCCCGGATAGTTCCACCACCATTCGGGGCGTCCGTAGTCTGTAAAGTAGTAAGTGCTCTTTACGTAGCTGACTTGCAAACCGAGGTCGGCGTCTTCACGGTTGTCCACGCGGAGATAACCGCGGTTGTTCATATTGGTAACGTATGCGCTGAGGATTTCCTGCGCGCTTTCGTCTTTCCAATATTCGGCGTCTTTACTGTTGCCGATAACAAGGATGCTATCCGGTAAGTAGTAAGTTTCGAAAGCTTTGAAGTCTGCTTTCGTGTCATAATTGGTATAAACCAGATACTTGCTGTCCAGCTTATCCATGTCGGGGTCTTTTTCGCAAGAAACAAATGCTATTGCGAAGACCGCTAATAATAAGGGAATAAATTTCTTCATACTTCTATAATTGTTTAGGTTAAATATAAATTCCTGCCCTATTGGTACCTTAGGCTTTTGGAGAAAGAACAAGATAAAAAATAAAAGGTTCAAAAATAAATGTGTTAAATGTGCGGCGAACGATAAAGAAATAGGGTGATGAATGTATGGTAAATACATCATCACCCTATTGTATGCAGGCTTATCGCAACTATTTTACAATCTGATAAATACTTTCTAATTCTTCAGCGGAGAAAGCCGTGTTTTCCATCGCTTTCAGATTATCTGCCAATTGTCCGACGGAACTTGCCCCGATAATGACCGAGGTCACCAAGTCGTCTTTCAGTATCCATGCGAGTGCCATCTCGGCAAGGGTCTGGCCGCGACGGATAGCGAGTGCATTCAGTGCTTGGATTTTGCTCAAGACTTCCTCTGTCAGCGCTTCTTTTTTAAGAAAGCCGCCTTTGGCGATGCGCGAGTTTTCTGGAATACCGTTCAGGTAGCGGTCTGTAAGCAAGCCTTGTGCCAGAGGAGAGAAGGCGATGAAACCGGTACCGTTCTCTTTGGCTTGTCGCAGGATGCCTTCTTCTTCCGGTTCGCGATTGAACAGATTGTATTTACCTTGATAGAGGAGGCAATGTATATCCCGCTCTTCCAGATATTTATAGGCGAGCTCTGCTTTGTCTTTAGGATATTTGGAAATGCCGATATATAGCGCTTTGCCTTGTCGTACGATATCAACCAGTGTTTGAAGTGTTTCTTCGAGAGGAGTGTTGGGATCGTAACGGTGGGTATAAAAGATGTCTACATAATCCAGATTCATTCGTTTCAGACTCTGGTTGAGGCTGCTCATCAGAGATTTTCGGGAACCCCAATCTCCGTAAGGACCCGGCCACATTTCATGTCCTGCTTTGGTGGAAATGAATAATTCGTCCCGATAGGGCATGAATGATTTCTTCATGATCATGCCGAATGTTTCCTCTGCGGAGCCATAGGAAGGGCCGTAGTTATTGGCAAGGTCAAAGTGGGTGATACCTTTGTCGAATGCGTAATGCGCCATTGACAGAGAGTTGGCAAATGTATTGATATCGCCGAAGTTGTGCCATAACCCTAAAGAAATCTCAGGCAGCAGGATGCCGCTCTTACCGCAGCGGCGGTATTTCATACCGTTATCGTATCTGTCGGGGGCCGGGGAATAGGTGGGATTTATCATATCTGTTGGTTTTAGTAAAAGTGTTAGTACTTGATTAGTAGTTGTTGTAAAATAATTCTATATTCATTGGGAGTATTACCCTTTTTCTTTTTAAACGTCCGGATAAAATTAGATAAGTTATTGAAACCGCATGAATAACAAATCTCTGCTACTGTGTGAGAAGTCTCGGTCAGCATTTGACAGGCATGCGCTATTCGTAAGTTAGTCACATATTCTATAAAAGTGAAGTTCGTTTTTTTCTTGAAGAAATGGCTAAATGCAGATTCTGACATATTGACCAAATCTGCTGTTTCTTTTAATTTAATGGGTTCTTGGTAGTTTAATTCTATATATTTACAGACTTTGGCTATCCTTCTGCTTTTTGATGTACGAACTGTATCTAGGGTGTTGTAGAGATTGTCTACTAATGTATGATACTCTGATGTAGATAATTCGTGCAGAATAGAAAAGAATTCCAATACAGTGTGGAAGCCTTGCATACGTGTCAACAGAAGGATTCTCTCTTTCATTCTGAGCATCGTTTCTTCAGAGAAGGAAATCCCTTTTTGTGCATCGTGCAAGAGTTGCTTTATTGTACTGAATAATCGTTTGTTTAAAATAGGGAAGTTCAATAGATTCTCTGAAAATTGAATTGTTACTACATGATTGCCTTCTATAATTTCTCCTTTCCAAGCGTGAGGGAGTCCTGGCCCAATCATTATTAAATCCAACTCACCGAATTTTTCTATGGAATCACCGATAATTCTTTCTCCATATGTATTTAATACCAGATTTAGTTCAAAATCGGAATGATAATGTATAGGATAGTCGAATTTAGCATCAGGATGATTCAAAACAATGAATAAATCATCATTAGAGATAGGTGTTATTTCTTTTTGAATGTCTTTCATTGGTACAAGCCTGTTTTGTGCACAAAGCTACAAATAATTATGAAAAAGCAGTGAAGTATTCAAAAAAGTATAATCATTAAACAATATACTATCAGAATGTTATAGTGTCATACTCTACCTTTGCAAAATAAATTATATCCTTTAAATTAATGTTGAAATATCATGGAGGCATTTTCTATCGGAACTATTGATATTGTTATTGTAGCAGTCTATCTTCTGTTTATAATATGGTGGGGAATAAAGAATGGAAAGAGTACAGATGCGCAGTCTTATTTTTTGGCTGGACGCTCGATGCCTTGGTGGGTGGTTGGACTTTCGTTATTTGCAGCCAGTATATCCAGTACAACATTAATTGGACAGTCTGGAGATGCTTACCATACAGGACTGGCTGTTTTCAATTATAACTTGACAGGCATTATAGTTATGGTCTTTTTTGCAGTCTTCCTCCTCCCCTTATATATAAGATCAAAGGTATTTACTATTCCTGAGTTTTTAGAAAGGCGATTTGATAAACGTTCCCGATATTACTTTTCTGCTATTTGTATTGTAGGTAATATATTTCTTGATGCAGCCGGAGCTCTTTATGCTGCTGCATTGATTATTAAATTAGTATTGCCGGAAGTGGATCTGCATCTGATTATTGTAGTCTTTGCTATTATAGCAGCTTCATATACTATTCCAGGAGGACTATCTTCTGCTATTAATGCAGAGCTCATTCAGGCTGTCGTTTTAATTTTGGGTTCAGTATTACTTACTTATTTTTGTTTTTCGCAAGGTGGTGATTATTTCTTTAATCTTTGGACAAATGATGATATTTTAGTAAAATTAATTCGCCCGTTATCAGACAATGCAACTCCTTGGTTAGGCTTGATTGTAGGAATGCCTGTATTGGGTATCTATTTTTGGGCAAATAATCAGACTCTGGTACAACGTGTTTTAAGTGCAAAAACTATTGATGAGGGAAGAAAAGGAGTAATTTTCACGGGTTTTCTGACAATGAGTACGTTGTTTATTATTGCTGTTCCGGGATTGGTAGCCCGTAATTTATTTCCTGGCCTGGAGAAACCGGATATGGTATATCCTAATATGGTAATGCAATTGATGCCGGTAGGGTTATTAGGTGTAATGTTAGCTGCATTGTTGTCTGCTTTGACTTCTACAATCAGTGCGATCTTAAATTCAACTTCTACATTGTTTACAATGGACTTTTATGCACAAATTACTAAAGAGGCAGATGCTAAGAAATTGGTATTAGTAGGAAAAATAGCTTCTTGTATAATTATTATACTTGCGGCACTGTGGGCTCCTCAGATAGGAAAGTTTGGGTCACTTTTGAAATACTATCAAGAAATGCTTTCTTATATTGCTCCACCTATTGTAGCGGCTTTTTTACTTGGAATTTTTAATAAAAGGGTGAATGGAAGTGGGGCTTTTATAGGATTAATTTCAGGTTTTTTGATAGCTCTTCTTTTGTTGTTTTATAAGAATGCAATATTTGGAGATTTACATTTCTTGTTAATGGTGCCTTTTTTACTGATATTCAGTATGATGGTAATTTATGTAGCTAGTTTGTTTTTTGGAGTTCCGAAGATGCAGGCGTTAATCGATACCACTTTTTCTTTTATAGATTTAAAAGAAGAATATGTGAACTTAAGAAGAACAGCTTGGTATAAGAATTATCAGATATGGGCTGCTATTTTACTTGTGTTGAGTGCTTTTATTTGGATCATTTTTTAATAGAACTATGAAGATGTATGAAACTGAAGAAATTTGAAGGGAATCCTATCTTGGCTCCCTTTCCAGGTAATGAATGGGAATCACTGGTAACTTGTAATCCTGGAGTTTATTATGATAATGGAACATTTTACATGTTATACCGTGCGGCAGGGAATGATACTGAACATGTTATTCGTTTAGGACTGGCTACTAGTAAAGATGGATTCCATTTTGAGAGACAGTCTGATAAACCAGTATTTGCACCTAGTTTGGATGGTCCGGATGCCGGTTGTGTGGAAGATCCTCGTATTGTGAAGTTTGATAATGAATATTACATAACCTATGCATATCGTCCGGTACCCCCCGGACAATATTGGAAATTTGCTCATGATGAGGTTTCTGTCCCTGCATGTGGGAGATATGCACCAGCTGCTATCGTTAAAAATTTAGGGAACACAGGGCTGGCTGTTACTAAAGATTTTAAAGACTTTCGTCGTTTAGGACGTTTGACTTCTCCTGTATTGGATGATCGTGATGTTATTCTGTTTCCAGAAAAGATAAATGAGCAATTTGTTATGCTGCATCGCCCTAAACAATATATCGGTAAAGAATATGGAGTAGATTATCCTTCAATTTGGGTGAAGTTCTCTGATGATATCTTAAACTGGGAGAATAAAAAAAGTTATCTCCTCTTATCAGGTCAAGAAGGTACTTGGGAGGAAAAGATAGGAGGTAGTACGCCGCCTTTGAAAACAGAAAAAGGTTGGTTGGTTCTTTATCATGGCGTAGAACACGGTGGAAGAGGGTATTATAGAGTCGGAGCAATGTTACTTGATTTGAATAATCCATTGAAAATCATATCTAAGACAAAGCGTTTTATTTTAGAACCGGAAATGGTATTTGAAACCCAAGGATATTATAATGGTTGTGTATTTCCGACAGGTAATGTTATTGTAAATGATACACTTTTTGTATATTATGGCGGGGCGGATAAGTATGTTTGTGTGGCTACTTGCTCAATCTCTGAGTTACTTTCATTTTTGCTGACTGAGTGTAAGTTATGATTATTAATAGATTAAAAAAAGATACTATGAATATAAGGCAAATTATATTGACCATAGCGTTTTTAATGGTGTGTATCGCTTGCGAAAATAGGAGAAGTGATGTCCAGATAACAATATTACCAGAGGTAGTTAGTACTGGATTTGTAGGTAATGGCGCTGAATGGGACCCGTATGACGAGGCGGAAGCTTGGGGTAGTACCATTTCGGATGAAGACTGGAATAAACTTTTTTCCAGGCTTGATTATATGAAGCCCCAATATATTCGTTGCATGATTAATAGCCCTTATCGTTATTATAATGTTGAAACTGGCAAGTATGATAAAAATAGAAATATAGAATCTATTTCACGGTTGTTAAAGTATTGTACAGAACATGATATAACGGTTATTTATGGCGAGTATAATCCGCCTACTTGGGATATGAAACAAGATCAAGAGTGGATTGATATGTCTGTTGATTATTTGAATTATCTTGTTACCGATTTAGGATTTTCATGTATAAAACATTTTGTCATATTTAACGAACCAGATGGAAATTGGGCATCTACTAATGGCGATTATGAATTATGGAAGAATGTCTTATTCCGTTTTCATGAGAAAATGAAAACATATCCGGGATTATTGGAGAAAGTGTCTTTTGCGGGGCCTGATGTTGTGGTAAATTATAAGAATCCTGTATCACCTTATGATGCCGAGGGTTGGGTAAAACAGACAGTTTCGGATGTAGATAGTCTAATCGGTATATATGATATTCATGCCTATCCAGGACAAGGACAAGTACGTGCCGGTGAATATAAGGAGATATTAGCTAAATATAAACGGCACATTCCAAAAGGAAAGAAGATTTTATTAGGTGAAGCTGGGTATAAATATTGGAATCCAGCAGATAGCATATTGGGTGCGGAGTATCGTCATAGGGTGGAGAATCATCCTTTCACAAAAGGGTCAGACTGTAATATGTTTGTTTATGATTATTTTTATGGATTGGATATGCCGCTTCTTGCTATGGAAGTTATGAATAGTGGATATGCCGGAGTAGCTGCTTGGATGTTAGATGATGCCATGCATAGTAAAAACGATTCTGGGAAAACTGAAGATATTAAAATATGGGGAATGTGGAATATACTTGGTGAAGAGGTGTTTAGTAAGCCAGATGAAGAGAATATACGACCTTGGTATTATACTTGGGCCTTGATGTGCCGATATTTTCCAGCAGGAAGCGAAATTCTGAAAACATCATTATCAGATATTGCACAGGGTATTTATGCTGTTGCAGGCAGGTATAAGGGGTTGTTTACTATAGCTCTGGTAAATGTTGGAAATGAAGATAAAGAAGTGGTGCTAAATATTCCTAAGGATTTGAATGGTGTTCAACTCTTTAAATATGAAGAACAAAACATGCCTGCTAATCAATATGGTTTTCCTATACCGGTAGAACAGAAGCTCGATTTATCTAAGTATTTTTCTATTAAGATAAAAGCGCAGAGTTTTGTTCTTCTGACCCAATTACAGGAATAAGAAGATTAAAGTAATCTTTTATAATATTTAGAGATTAAAATAAAAACACATAAAAAAGTTTATCACAGTAAGGTTACTTTGCTGTGATAAACTAAATAATCTATTTTTGTTCGATGGAAACGGGTTACAAGCTTTCTTAAACAAACAAAATTACGGATCAAATACTATGGAAAATCAGAATTACATAATGCGGGAAATCACCCCTCTATCTGAACGGGACTGTTTTTATATTGCTGATCGTCGGAAAACAGAGTTTACTTATCCGATTCATTGTCATGCAGAATACGAATTAAATTTTACTGAACATGCCTCTGGTGTACGTCGTGTTGTTGGTGATTCTACTGAAATTATAGGTGATTATGATTTGGTATTGATTACAGGGAAAGAGTTAGAACATGTATGGGAACAACATGAATGTACTTCTAAAGAGATTCGTGAAATAACAATTCAATTTTCATCTAATCTGTTCTTTAAAGATTTTATTAATAAAAGTCAGTTTGATAGTATTCGCCGAATGTTGGAGCGTGCACAATGCGGTCTTTCTTTTCCTATGCAAGCTATTATGAAAGTATATAACTGGTTAGATAAACTGGCTTCTGAAGAACAAGGATTTTATGCTGTAATGAATTTTTTACGTATTCTCTATGAGCTTTCTTTGTATGAAGATGCTAAAGTTTTATCAAGTTCTTCGTTTGCCAAAATTGAAACATTTGCTGATAGTAGGCGCGTGCAAAGAGTACAGAAATATGTTGCAGAACACTATCAGGAGAATATCCGTTTAAATACTTTAGCGGATATGGTTGGTATGACTCCAGTAGCTTTTAGTCGTTTCTTTCGTTTACGTACGGGGAAAACACTTTCTGATTATATTATTGATATCCGTATTGGATTTGCTTCTCGTTTATTAGTAGATTCGGTAATGTCTATCGCTGAAATTTGTTATGAATGCGGCTTCAATAATCTTTCTAACTTTAATAGGATGTTTAAGCGTAAGAAAGGATGTGCTCCAAAAGAATTTAGAGAAAACTATAGAAAGAAAAAACTTGTAGTATAAGGCTATCCTGTAATAAAAACATTGGAAATTGTATGTTCATTAAATAACTATCCTATACTCTATTTGTTTTTAAGCATAGATTATATTGTTGATTGTCATCGTATTATATTGATAATGAAGGCGTCTGTGATAAAAATAAATTGTATATGCTTTTGATAAAATAGTATCAAAGACTCTGCTGCAATCCCCCTATATTTGCAATATCACTTTTTAACACTAATCTAATTGGTTATGAAACAAAGTAAGAGTCTTTTTTTTGTTGTGATTCTATTGGTTCTAATGGGTTGCACTGGAATGAAAAAGAATGGATACGTTCCGGTAAATAAGAATGCAATTCCTGAAGCTGTTCAATTATTGGATTTTTTGTATTCAATACAAGGTAAGTATACGTTGACTGGAATGCATAATTTTGCGAGTGATATAAATCGCTATGATCAGGTTGTGGATTCTCTAACAGGGAAAACGCCTGTTGTATGGGGCTCTGACTTTAGTTTCAATGCATTGGGAGACAATCAATGCGAGTTTCGCCATTGCGGGCCGTTGAATTTAACAGTTCCCGGCAATAAGGGGATATCCTGTGGAGAGCTTAGCTTATCTCCAATTCAGCAACGACAATTAATAATTGATACTGCTATAAAGAGACACTCGGAAGGACGTATTATAACATTGATGTGGCATTGCTGTTGGCCAACTAATGGCGATGATTGTAATGGTGATGATATTTGGCGCTGGGCTGATAATCTTCCAAGTCAGCAAGAATGGGATGAGTTGACAACTGACGGTACAGCACTTAATGGTATTTGGAAAAAACAGATGGACGGAATTGCTATGTGTCTGAGAGAACTTCAAAATGCAGGTGTTCCAGTACTGTGGAGACCTTTTCATGAGATGAATGGAGTTTGGTTTTGGTGGTGCAATAAACCAGGTGAAAATGGATTTAAGAAGTTATGGATAGCGATGTATGACTATTTTACAAATTATCATAAATTGAATAATTTGCTTTGGGTGTGGGATGCTAATGCTCCACGTAATAATCCGGGTGATGAGGCCGGTCCATATGCTGATTATTACCCAGGGTCAGAGTATGTAGACGTATTGGCTGCTGATGTTTATCATAGTGATTGGAAACAATCACATCATGATGAACTCTTAGAATTGGGTAAGGGTAAAATTATTTCTTTAGGTGAGGTGGGTAATCTACCTTCGGTAGAAATATATGAGAGGCAACCAAAATGGTCATGGTTTATGCCTTGGGGGTATTTTATTCAAAATAAGGAGAATATAAAAATAGCAAAAGATATCTATAATCATCCGCATAGTATCAATTTGGATATGATAGACTTTACCGATAGGATATATAAGTTAAAAAAGTAACTACTTTTTTACATGAAGTTTATACATATAAAGATATTGTTTTTAGTTTTTGTCTTTTTCCTCTTTGGAGAATTAAAATGTCAAGAATACCCTGTTCATACTATAACAAATGGAATAGTAACTGCTCAAATATATTTGCCTGATCAAGATAAAGGTTTTTATAAGGCTACACGGTTTGATTGGTCAGGAATTATTGGCAGTTTGATTTATCAAGGTATAGATTATTTTGGGCAATGGTATTCAAAACATAATCCAAGAGTGAATGATGCGATATCTGGTCCTGTTGAAGAGTTTAATGAAATAGGATATGAATGTATTGAGGATGAAGATGAGTTTTTAAAAATAGGAATAGGTGGTCTTCGTAAATCTAATAATGAGCAATATGATAGATTTAAACTTTATGAGATTATTAATCCTGGAGAATGGATTGTAGAACGAACAGGCCGTAAAGTAGTATTTAGACATTTGATTAAGGATGTTTCAGGCTATTCTTATTGTTATACAAAATGTGTAGAACTAACAGTTGGTATACCTGAATTACTTATAACACATACATTGAAGAATACAGGAAGAAAAGTCATTAAGACCAAAGTTTATAATCATAATTTTTTGACTATAGGACATTTGTTTACTGACTCCAATGTAGTGGTAACATTTCCGGAGAACATTGTTAAGAGTATCTCAGATAATAAAAATAGAATTTTGAATATTGATAAAAATAGAGTTGGATTTACAAGAGCAATTTTTCCTAATGAAAGTGTGATGGTAATGAATATTAATGATAATCCTGTCGCGGGTAGTATTATTGTTGAGAATGAAAAGTTGAAAGCTGGAGTAGAGATTACCTCAGATGCTAGATATTCTACAATCCATTTTTGGGCATCGGAGAGAACGTGCTGCCCAGAACCTTATATTAATATTGAACTGTTTCCTCGGCAGGAGATTGACTGGAGTTTTAAATATGTTTTTTATGTAAAATAAAATACTCTCTTGCAAGATTTGAATTATATAACATGATATCGTTAACATATAAATAGACATGCCTATGGAAAATAAATAATGGATAGAGTGAAGTACAACTTAATATATAAATTATAATCATTAAAAAACAACCTAAAAAATGAAAAACATGCAAAATCATTATGTAAATGGAATAGATGCAAGGTCTTTGATGGCAAAGATACCTTTGTTTATGAAATTATGCTCTTTTTTGTTATTGATTAATGTAAGTGTTGCTTTTGCTAGTGCTTCCAATAGTAGGATAAGTCTTTCTTCTGAAAGTATTATGCAATCTGGTATCACTGTTACGGGGACAGTGGTTGATACGGAAGGTTTAACAATGCCGGGTGTGAATATTATTGTTAAAGGGACTACTACTGGAGTTATTACTGATATTGATGGCAATTTTAGAATTTCTGTTCCAGATAAGAACTCTGTTCTAGTCTTCTCATTCGTTGGATATACTGCTCAAGATATTGTAGTTGGTAATCAAACAAATATTAAAGTTACTTTACAAGCTGATGCATTGGAATTGGAAGATGTTGTTGTGGTAGGGTATGGTGTCCAAAAGAAAAAGTTGGTGACGGGTGCTACTTCACAAGTGAAAGGTGAAGATATTACTAAATTAAATACTGTAAATGCTTTAGGCGCATTAGCCAGCCAAACTCCAGGTGTGAATATAACCTCCGTATCCGGAATGCCTGGTGAGGGTTTTAAGGTTGCTGTTCGTGGTCTTGGTACAGTAGGTAATTCAGAACCGTTATATATCATAGATGGTGTTACTGGTGGTGATATCAATTCTTTGAATCCGGCAGATATCGAATCAATTGATATTTTGAAAGATGCGGCATCTGCTGCTATTTATGGTGCTCGTGCTGCAAATGGTGTTGTTTTAGTTACAACGAAGCAAGGGCGTACAGGCAAGTTGGATATAACATTAGATACTTATGTTGGATGGCAAAATGTATATAAAAAGCCGGAACTTTTGAACGCACAACAGTATGTTGAAATTATGAATGAGGCATATGCTTATGATAATAAAACATTAGATTGGGCTAATCTTGTTCCTGATTGGGATCGAATTCAGAATGGCTGGGAAGGTCCTCAGTGGTTTGAGAGTGCATTAAATAAGAATGCCTTAATTAGAAATCATTCATTAAATATAAGTGGTGGTAGTGAACGTTCTGTTTTTTCAATGGGTATATCGAATACGAGTCAAGAAGGTACTATTGGTAAGCCTGTTGCTCCGGTTTATGAAAGAACGACAGTTCGTATTAACTCAGAACATACCCTATATAAACACAATGATTTGGATATATTGAAGTTTGGAGAAAATATTAATTTCCATGCCGGTAGTAAAAATGGTATTGCCATTGGCAATATGGATTCTAATAGCATTTATAGATTATTAAATACCTATCCTGTTTTTGATATTTATGATGCTGCTGGTAATTACACAACTGCTATTCCTCTTAATAGTAGTAGAGCTAATCCTATTGGAATGATGGATTATGAACATGGGCAAAATGAAACAAAGACTTATGGTCTTCATGCAAATGCTTATCTTGTGCTACAACCAATCAAAAATTTAAAGTTCAGAAGTAGTTTTGGGGTACGTTATTTACAAAATAATTATAGAAAATTTGCTCCTGTATATAATCTTTCAAGTGATAACTTTAGGAATGAGAATGAAGTGCAGCAGCAGATGACAACAAGAATGAATTGGATGATTGAAAATACCATTAATTATACATTTTCGGCTGGACGAAATAATTTTGATATCTTACTGGGGCAATCTGTTGAAAATAACGGTTTAGGCATGAGTATGAACGGCTCAAATAAGAATTCTTTGTTTAATGATTTTGAGCATGCTTATTTAGATAACACCAAGGTAATTCTTGCTGGTTCGACAACTCTTGGTGGTGCGCCTATTACTCCTCATAAAATGGCATCATTTTTTGGTCGCGTGAATTATGATTATAATGAAAAGTACATGTTGACTTTTGTAATGAGAGCTGATGGTTCGTCAAATTTTAAGCGTGGAAAGCGTTGGGGATATTTCCCATCAGTGTCAGCAGGCTGGGTGTTAACCAATGAATCTTTTATGGAAGGTATAACTTCTTTTATGGATTTCTTTAAATTGAGAGCAAGTTGGGGACAAAATGGAAATCAGTCCATTGATGGTTTCCAGTATTTATCCACTATTGATTTTAATGCTCGTTATTTCTTTGGTACTGACAAAGGGGCTATTACTACAGGAGCTTATCCTGATATTCTTGCCAATGAGGATGTGACTTGGGAAACTTCTGAACAAATAAATGTAGGTTTTGATGCTCGTTTCTTGAGAAGTCGTTTAGGTGTAACATTTGATTATTATGTAAAGAATACCAAAGATTGGTTGTTAAAAGCTCCTGCATTAACAAGTTATGGAGCAGGTGCACCTTATATTAATGGTGGCGATGTACAAAATAAAGGTATTGAATTGGGATTAACTTGGAGAGATCAAGTAGGTGACTTTTCTTATGGCTTGAGTTATAATATAGCACATAATAAGAATGAAGTGACTAAGATTAATAATAGTGAACAAATTATCTATGGTAGTACAGGTACATTATTTAGAAACAGTGATGAAATGTATCGTGCACAGGTTGGTTATCCTATAGGTTTCTTCTATGGTTATAAAACAGCGGGAGTTTTCCAGAATCAGGCTCAGATTGATGCATACAAAGGTGCTAAATATGATAATGTGCAGCCGGGTGATCTTATTTTTGTGGATACTAATCATGATAATAAGATTGATTCCAAAGACCGTACCATGATAGGTAACCCTTATCCTAAGGTGAATATGGGATTTAATGTCAATATGGAATATAAAGGATTCGATTTGAATATTGCAACAGTTGCTGTTTTAGGAAATCAGATTGCTCAGTCCTATCGGAACTATAAAGATGAACCATTGGATAATTATACAACAGAGATATATGGACGTTGGCATGGTGACGGTACTTCTAATACATTGCCAAGGTTAACGAGTACTTCACATTTAAATTGGCAGAATATTTCTGATATATATATTAAAGATGGTGATTATTTCCGTATTCAAAATCTTGCTATTGGATATGATTTTAAGAAATTATTCCCACAAATGTTTCTTGAAAAGGCGCGTTTGTATTTTGCAGTGCAAAACCTCTTGACAATTACTGGCTATTCAGGCATGGACCCTGAAGTCGGTTATGGCGATGGAAAGAGCTGGGCATCAGGTATTGATATTGGTTCTTACCCTTCTCCACGTACAATAATCATAGGTTTCAATCTTAAATTTTAATAAGCGATGAAAAAAATACTATTATTATGCATTTCTGTATTTATGTTTATGGGTTGCGAGAGCTTCTTGGATACAGATAATTTGACGAAAAAAGATTCTTCAAGCTTTCCTAAGACCGAAGCTGATGTTAATATGTTAATAGCAGCGACATATCAGACTATCGTTCAAATAGCACCATTAAATAATCCCTTTTTTATGAGTGATTTGGCTTCTGATGATCGTTTTGGCGGAGCTGGGCAGAGTGATAGGGACAATCGAGCTATCGGGCGTTTGAAACGTAATGGTGAAGATCAATATAAGAATCCTTGGCAGCAGATGTATTCTGCCATCTTTAGAGTAAACACAATTCTGAATAGTATGGATATGGTTGCTTGGAGCAGTGAAGTTAATAGAGAGGCTGTTGAAGGAGAAAGCTTATTTTTGAGAGCTTATGCTTATATGAATCTTTGCCGTACTTATGGAACGGTTCCTTTAGTACTGACAACAGAACAAGTGAATTTGCCTCGTGCAACTCCCGAAGAACTTTGGGGGCAGATAGCCTCAGATTTTAAGGCTGCCATTGAGAAAATACCGGCTATAAAATTTCAAGCCATGGATAAGTCTCGTTTAGGTCATGCTACGAAGTGGGCTGCAGAATCTATGATGGCAAGAGCCTGGTTGTTTTATACAGGTTATTATGAGGAAGAGAATATGCCGCTCGCCGATGGAGGGAGTATTTCCAAAGAACAGGTAATTGATTGGCTTAAGGATGTTGTAACTAATAGTGGGCATGGACTTTTACCTAATTTTTGGTCATTGTGGCCTTATAGTAATGAGGAAACTTCCAAAGACTATAAATATATGAAAAAAATTAAGGCTGATTACGCCCAAAAATATGGTGATATTACTTGGATTAAAGAAGAGGGAGCTAATTATGAAAATATATTCAGCTACAAATATTCATCGTTAGCTGATACTTATGGTGAAAATCATGCAAATCAGCTTGTATTGTATAGCTCTATCCGTGGTTGGGGAGTAGCTGATGCGGGTGCCGAGATGTTTCCTTTAGGTTTAGGATGGGGAGGTGGAACCGTCAATCCTCAATTGTGGGATGAATGGGAGGCAAATGAGCCTAATGACCTTCGTCGACAAGCTTCTATTATGGATGTGAGAGATCCGAATGAGATGGATAAATATACTTGGGGAGGAGATGGCCAAATGGAAGAGACTGGTTATTGGAATAAGAAGTACATTGCAATGAATGCTAAAAGAGAAAACGATGAAGGTGGTATCGATTATGTAAATTATAGTTGTATTCTGTTTAATGCTCCGGATGATTATAGAAAGAATAATACTCAGGATACATATATTATGCGTTTCTCAGATGTGCTTTTGATGTTGGCTGAGCTAACTAAAGATGTTTCCTATATTAATCAAGTAAGAGATAGAGTGGGATTACCGGCATTAGGAGCATATACGGAAGAAGCATTACGTAATGAGCGTAGATATGAACTATGTTTTGAAGGTATTCGTTATTATGATTTGTTACGTTGGCATATAGCTGGTACACAATTAGATAAGAAAAATGGAGTGCCTATTTGTAATGCCGGTGTGTGGACAACAGCCAATATGGGGGATATGCAGAAAAGAATTGAAGAAACAGGTGGATTTTTCCCTATACCTGTTAGTCAGGTGAATCTTTCAGCGGGTGTTTTGGTACAAGACCCTGCATGGGAAGGTGCTGGAGCTATTTATACAGACTAACGAGGCGGGGATTGGCTAAAATAATGTTGAAATCCGTTTTTAGTCAATCCTCCTTTTCCAAATAGGGCATAAGTAATCAATTTAATATAAAATGAACATGAAGAATAAAATACTTCTTTTAGTTTGTTTGTTGGGCATGAATGTTCCAATGATTGGACAAACAATTAAAAGCAGCATACATCCTATTCAATACAAGCAATATGATAAGGTAGAAATTGATATTGAACTTGTGCAGAAGTTTAATAATCCATATGTGCAAGAGGAGATTGCATTGGATATGTTGATTACTACCCCTTCCCAAAAAGAACAGATATTACCTTGTTACTTTGTCTCAAAAAAGAGTAATAATCTTTCTTGTTGGAAAGCAAGATATACTCCTCAGGAAAGTGGAATATATCAGTATAAAATTCAACTAATAAAGGGTGGCATAAAAAAAGATACTTCAAAGGTTGAACGTTTTGAAGTAAATAAGTCTGCTGAGCCCGGCTTTTTGCATACAAAGTCTAATTGGATATTAGCATTTGACAACGGGCAACCTTTTCGTGGAATAGGGGAAAATATTTGTTGGGAATCAAGAGATAACGATGATTCTAAGTTCTTTAAGAAACTGCATGAAAAGTCAGAACGATATAACTACGATTATTTGTTAACGGAATTTGCGAAGAATGGTGGGAACTTCTTTCGTACATGGATATGTTCATGGAACCTGCCGATTGATTACGAAGGACCATTTAATAATAGTCGGTATACAAAAAGTGATGAATTTTATAACCCGGATGCATTGGCCCGCATGGATTATTTGATAGAGTTGTCGGAAGAACTGAATTTATATATAATGTTAACCTTAGGCCAAGGTGGTTATTTAATCAAAGAACGTGGAGTAGTGGATACTGCTGAAGACTTCTTTGTTGATAAACAAGCACGCGCATGGTATAAAAATCGATTACGTTATATTGTTGCTCGTTGGGGATATAGTACTTCGATTGCAATGTGGGAATTTATTAATGAAGTGGATAATATACAATTCCGTAATAGTAATAATCCAATTGATAGCAAATTTATCGTAGATTGGCATGATGAGATGAGCACTTATATTAAACAAATAGATCCATATTGCCATATTGTTACTACTAGTATTTCTCATAGGGATATTGAAGGGTTAAATTCCATAGCAAATATGGATATTAACCAAAAGCATATATATAATAAAACATCCAGTATACCAACTGAAATAGAACGATATGTTCAGGAATTCGGAAAACCTTATATAATCGGAGAATTTGGCCGGGAATGGGATTGGTCGAAAAATTTTGATGATTTCTCTCATGAGATGGATATTGATTTTAAAAGAGGATTGTGGTATGGTTTGTTTTCCCCGACTCCGGTTACTCCTATGAGTTGGTGGTGGGAATATTTCGATACTCGTGGTATGACACCTTATTTTCGGGCTGTTAGAAAAATTAGTGATAGAATGCTTGCCGTTGGTAATGGCTCTTTTGAGCCTTTATCTATAGAAGTAGAAAATGTGGATGCTTTTGGAGTAAAGTGCGGTAAGGAAATTTTTGTGTATTTATTTAATCCAGAGCATTCAACTCTGGTTATTGATGTTAATATTCCTATTACAGAACATCAAAAATATAAAGTGCAGGCTATGGATCCGACAATGTTGGTTGTTAAGGATATTTTGGGGATTGATAATACATCTTCTTTTATAACCTTGAAAGGCATAACATTAGGTGCGGAAAAAGAGGTTGTATATATTTTAACCCCTTCATTAGAATGAATAGATTAGGTTTATAAAATATTTAATTATTAATATTATGAAGAAGAATTATTTGAAGGTTTTGACTATAGGCTCATTGCTGACTTGTTGTGTTGGGGTACTGAGCGCACAGGAGATTGAAGCATGGGTAACCAATGCTGACCGTTCGATGCTTTTCCAGCGACAATCGGAAAAAATAACTTTTGGAAATGAAGAAGGCAAAGGTCTGCCAATTATTATAGATGACCGCCAAGAATTTCAAACGATAGATGGATTTGGATTTGCGTTGACGGAGGGTAGCGCTTTCCATCTTCATCATATGAGTGATTCAGCACGTGAACAAATTTTGAAAGAGATGTTTGGCACTGAGGGAAATCATGTGGGTTTTAGCTATATACGATTAACCTTGGGAGCATCTGATTTAAATAACTTTGTATACTCCTATAATGACCTTCCGGATGGCAAAAAAGATTTAGAAATGAAAAAGTTTGACCTAGGGCATGATTATGATGATATAATCCCTGTCATGAAAGAGATCTTGAAAATTGTTCCTGATATCAAAATTATGGCTTCACCCTGGTCTGCTCCTGCATGGATGAAGGAAAGTAAGAATGTACGGGGAGGAGCTCTCAAGAATGAATGTTATGATGCCTATGCCCGTTACTTTACAAAATATGTTCAGGCTATGGCGAAAGAGGGTATTAATATTGATGTAGTTACAGTGCAGAATGAGCCTCTCAATTCTCGTAACACTCCAAGTATGCCATGGTTTTGGCAGCAACAGAATGAATTTGTAAGAGAGCATTTGGGTCCGGCTTTTAAAGCGGCTGGTTTAAAAACTAAAATAGTAATCTTTGATCATAACTGTGATAGGCCGGATTATCCGTTAGCTATATTGAGCGATCCTGTTACTTCGGAATATGTAGATGGTTCTGCTTTTCATCATTATCGTGGTTATATGAGTGGTATGAATATAGTACATAGGGCACGTCCTGATAAGAATATCTACTTTACAGAGCAGATGTTGACAGAACGTCCGGGAAGTGAAACTATTAATATTGCCTCTGCCGTCAAACGTTTGATTGTGAATGTAACTCGTAATTGGAGTAAAAATTCTATTTTATGGAACTATGCAGCGGACCCGCAGTTTGACCCGCATACAGATAATGGAGGGTGCTCAATGTGTCAGGGAGCAATTACTATTGACGGGGATAAAGTAACCCGCAATATAGCATATTATACCATAGCGCATGCTTCTAAATTTATTCGCCCAGGTTCGGTTCGTATATCCTCTACCGATGCTTTTGATCCGGGAGTGGATATTACGGAAGATGAGGAACGGGCGGAAATTCGTCGTGCTACCGTTGTTGAACATAGCGATGTACTGCCAAATGTTGCGTTTAAAACTCCTGAGGGGAAAATAGTTCTGGTCATAGCTAATGATAGTTGGTCACAGCAAACAGCTAAGATACAGTACAATGGCCGTTTTGCAAATTTACATTTAGCGCCCGGTTCTGTAGGAACATTTATTTGGTAAGGTAAAAAACAAAATTATGGGTATCAATAGAAGAAAATTTCTTAAGAGTGTAGGATTGGGTACTATTATGTTAGGTGCCCAACCTCTCACTGCACTGGCTTCGGAAGCATTGGTCTCTGATAGCTCTTCTCAAGATAGAAAAGATATTACAGATGATGGACCTCAAGTTCAGATCGGTGACCATATTGCTATTGCTGATACAGAGTATGGAAAGGTGAAGGGATATATAATGCGTGGTATTTATACTTTCTTAGGAATTCCTTACGCTGCTGATACCTCTGGCAAAAATCGTTTTATGCCTCCTTGTAAGCATAAGCCGTGGACAGGAGTTAGACCTGCTGTTTTTTATGGAAATACAGCGCCTCAAGATGTATATAGTCGTGCATCCACTTCATATGATATGTTCGTTGATCATTGGAACTATGATGAGATCAGTGAAAATTGTCTTTGCTTAAATATATGGACTCAGGGTATTGCTGACGGAAAAAAGCGCCCGGTGGTGGTTTGGTTACATGGGGGAGGCTTTACACGTGGTAACGGTATTGAACAGGATGGATATAATGGGGAGAATATTACTCGATATGGTGATATTGTTTATTGTTCCATTAATCATCGTTTGGGAGTATTCGGATTTACAGATTTATCAGCTTTTGGAGAAAAATATAAAGACTCTGGTAATGCCGGTTTATTGGATATGGTTGCAGCCATACGGTGGATACATGACAATATTGCTAATTTTGGGGGTGATCCTGATAATGTGACGGTAATTGGACAGTCTGGCGGTGGCGCTAAGGTTTGTCTATTAGCAGCTATGCCCGAAATGCGCGGTTTGATTCATAAGGGTGTGGCATTAAGTGGATCGACCATTAGGGCGAATAAGCCTGAATATTCTCGATTGCTGGGCGAGTATATACTCAGGGAAGCGGGGTTGTCTGCCACAGAAATAGACAAGCTTCAAGATATGCCGTGGAGAGATTATATGGAATTGGCGTATCGTGCTTCTGCCCGTATGGAGCGAGAAGAAGGAGCTTCTGGTATGGTCAGAGGTAATTTCGGTCCGATTGAAGATGGTGTACATCTCCCTCAAGAGAAGTTTTTCCGTTCTTCATCCTCTTTGGATATTCCTATGATTTTTTGCACAACTTTCCATGAATGGGGAGTAAATCGTGCAGACTCTACTCAGGAAATGATTACCGCTGCACAGGCAATAGAACGATTATCAGAACATTATGGCGAGAAAGCAAAAGATATTTATAACGCTTATTCTCGAAATTTTCCTGAAGCAAAACCTATAGAAGTATTAATCTTAGTACACTCCAATCGTTTATCTGTCATTGAAGCAGCAACAGCTAAAAAGCAGCAGAATGCTCCTGTTTATATGGCATGGTTTGGATTTTGCCCTTCATTATTTGATGGAAGGATGCGTGCGTTTCATTGTTTGGATATTAGTTTTTGGTTCTTGAATACGGACTTGATGGTAACTCATTCCGGTGGTGGTAGTCGTCCACGGAAATTGTCCTATAAAATGGCTGATGCGTTATTGAGTTTTGTTCGGACAGGAAATCCAAACTGTTCCTCTTTGCCGAAATGGCCGGAGTTTACGGTAAAGAACGGAGAAACAATGATATTTAATGATGTATGTGAAGTAAAAAATGATCCGGATAGAGAGGGACGTACTGTTTTGATGAATTATTTTAAAAAATAGGTACCTTTTAGAGTGTAGGATTGGTTTTTAGTTATGATTAAAATTTTAAATGATGAAAGTAAAGGTTTTGTCTATTTTAGTGTTGATATTGGTTCTGTGTATGATAACACAAACCACTATGGCTCAACGGCGGGAAAAAGTTTTTAGTACTGAAGGTTGGTGGAAACCGGCTGAACCACCATTTTCGCCGGTCGTCAATGATGATCATAGTATAACTTTTAGAGTAAAGGCGCCGAATGCGAAAAATGTTCTTTTAATCTTTGATGAATGGGATGTATTGTCAACTCCAATGGAGAAAGATAAACATGGAATATGGACTACTACCATTAAACCGGTATCTCCTCGTTTATATCAATATCTCTTTGAAATTGATGGTGTTCGTACTATTGATTTTGCTAATCCTGTAGTGAAAGCCGGAACCTCGGTTTATGGAAGTGTAGTAGAAGTACATGGCAATTCTGTACGTTATGATGAGTTGCAAAATGTGCAGCATGGGGAAATTCATATTTTGAAGTATATATCTACTCCCTTAAAAAGACCACGTGAAATGTATGTATATGTACCTGCTGAATATAGAAAAACATCTACGCGGGATTTTCCTGTTCTTTATTTGCGCCATGGGGGTGGTGATAATGAAAGTAGCTGGGTAAAAGATGGACGTGCGGCTGTAATTTTAGATAATCTGATTGCCGCAGATAAAGCTAGACCAATGTTAGTTGTAATGTCCAATGGGCTTACAGACGGCTCTTGGGCGGGTGGAAGTACTGTTGAAGGAATGAATACATTAGAAGAAGAACTTTTCACAGATATTATTCCTATGATAGAATGCAATTATAGAGTTGCAAAAAATAAGGAGAGTAGGGCAATAGCCGGACTTTCCATGGGTGGTGGTCAGGCGTACGTACTTGGTTTACGAAATTTGGATAAATTTTCTTATATAGGTCAATTTAGCGCAGGCATAATGGGAGATGGCAAGTTCAGTCATGATAAGTATGTTCCCGGAGTGATGGACTATCCGGAGAATATCAATCAGCAACTTCAATTATTATGGATTAGTTGCGGTACTAAAGATCCGCGTTATGAAGGCCATGTTTCCTTTGTTCAGGATCTTAAGAAGTATGGTGTGAATTGTGAGTTCCATGATGCTGCCTATGGACATGAATGGGAATTTTGGAGAGAACAATTGTATGAATTCTCACAAAGGTTATTCAAAAAATAATAGGGCTAATTGATAACCTCTGCTTATAATATAAAAATGCTGTTATGAGAAAAATAATCTTCTTGATATTATTGGCGAGCTGTTTAGTCTCTTGTATTGGTAAAAAAGAACTAGGAGAGACTTTCATTAAGGTAGAGAATGGATACTTTACAAAAAATGGTATACCTTATTACTATATTGGTACTAATTACTGGTATGGTGCAATTTTAGGGTCTACAGGAAGAGGTGGAGACCGTGAGCGTCTTGTACGGGAACTTGATCTGATGAAAGAGAATGGAGTGGACAATTTGCGTATTCTTGTAGGAGCGGATGGCGAAGAGGGAATACCTTTTCGGGTAATGCCAACTTTGCAGAAAGAGGCTGGTATATATAATGATACAATTTTTGAAGGATTAGATTTTCTTTTATCAGAAATGGGAAAAAGGGATATGTATGCAGTTCTCTATCTGAATAATAGCTGGGAATGGAGTGGAGGATATAGTAAATATCTGAATTGGACCGGGCATGGTAAGGAACCTATTCCTGGAATTGATGGTTGGGATGCTTTTAATAAATATGTAGCTCAATATGCAGAATGTGAAGAATGTCATTCTTTGTTTCTTAATCACATCAGAACCGTAGTTAGTAGAACAAACCGCTATACTAATAAAAAATATACTGATGATCCTGCCATTATGGCTTGGCAAGTTGGAAATGAACCACGTGCTTTTAGTAGTGAGGGAAAAACAGCTTTTGCTAAATGGCTGAGCAAAGCTACTCGTCTAATTCGTACACTTGATTCTAATCATTTGATAACAATTGGGAGTGAAGGAAAAATGGGCTGTGAAAATGATATGGCTCTGTTTGAAGAAATCCATCATGATGAAAATGTCGATTATCTTACAATGCATATCTGGCCTAAAAATTGGCGTTGGATAAATGCAGATAGTATTCCGCAAAATGTAGGAAGAGCTATTAGTTTGACTACCCAATATATGGTAGAACATATTATTGTTGCTCGTCAATTGAATAAACCCATTGTGTTGGAAGAGTTTGGCTTGCCTCGTGATAATCATAAGTATCACCGTACAGATCCTACTACAGCTAGAGATAGATATTACAGTGCTGTTTTTGATAAAATATACCAATCGTTGAAACAGCGAGATGTGTTGGCGGGGTGTAATTTTTGGGCATGGGGTGGTACTGGACAACCTCAACATGAATTTTGGCAACCTTGGGATGACTATGTCGGTGACCCGGGACAAGAAGAACAGGGGCTTAATTCTGTCTTTGACACAGATACTGCTATGCGTATAATAAAACGATATAATTCCCTTCTGGATAAGGCCAGAACGAATAATATATCTATCAAAAGTAAGGAAACCAATAACTTATTGGATAATTTGAAGAAAGTATCATTGCGGGGTTTTATGTTTGGGCATCATGATGATACTGTGTATGGCATTGGCTGGGAAGGAGATGAGGGAGAGTCAGATGTAAAAAGAGTATGTGGCGATTATCCGGCTGTTATCAGTTTTGATTTAGGAGAGTTAGAATTGGATAGTACGGTTAATTTGGATAAAGTACCTTTTGATAAAATTAAGAAAGAAATAATTAATCAATATTATCGGGGAGGGATGATATCATTAAGTTGGCATGCCCGTAATCCTATGACAGGTGGAGATGCTTGGGATATAAAAGACAGTACTGTTGTAAAGTCTATTCTGCCTGGTGGTATTAATCATCAAAAGTTCGTAGGATGGCTGGATAAAGTGTCTGCTTTCATCAGCTCACTGCAAACGGCAGATAATGTTAAAGTCCCGATACTTTTCCGTCCATGGCATGAAAATACTGGTAGTTGGTTTTGGTGGGGTGAGCAGTTATGTACTCCCGATGAATATAAAGCTTTATGGGAAATGACAGTGAATCATTTTAGGCTAAATGGTGTTAATAATATACTCTATGCATATTCTCCGGGGACTGAACCTAAAGACACAGCTCAGTATTTGGAACGTTATCCGGGAGATGAGATGGTGGATGTTATAGGCCTTGATACTTACCAATTTAATCGTAATATTTTTCTATCCAAGCTTGATAAGTCACTTGCTATTTTGGATAGTATAGGTAAAACCCATGATAAAGTATATGCTGTAACAGAAATCGGATATGAGGGGATTCCTGATGCAAAATGGTGGACAGGCACATTACTTCCTGCATTAACCCAATATTCTCTTGCTTATGCGTTGGTATGGCGTAATGCGCGTGAAAGGGTTACACATTTTTATGCTCCTTATCCGGGACAGGTTTCTGCTACGGATTTCGTAGAATTCTATAAGCATCCCAAAACATTATTTGCAGAAGAAGTTAATTTGTATCAATAACAAACTAATATAAAATTAGATGAAAACTTATACACAGAAAATCGCAGAACTCTATCGCTTACATGAAGAGTTGATAACCAGAACCAATATACCCCAAGAAACAAGCAACGGTATATTCACCCGTTATAAATATCCTGTACTGACAGCTGCGCATACCCCTGTCTTTTGGCGATATGATTTGGATGAAAACAGTAATCCTTATCTAATGGAGCGTATTGGTATGAATGCCACAATGAATTCCGGCGCCATCAAATGGAATGATAAATACTTGTTGGTGGTCCGTGTGGAAGGAGCCGACCGTAAATCATTCTTTGCCATAGCCGAAAGTCCGAATGGCGTTGACAACTTCCGTTTTTGGGACTATCCGATAACGATGCCCGAAGACATTATTCCGGCAACCAATGTTTATGACATGCGTCTCACTGCCCATGAAGACGGTTGGATATACGGCCTTTTCTGTGCGGAGCGCCATGACGATACGGCCTCTGCGGGAGATTTGTCTTCGGCAACGGCAACGGCAGCTATTGCCCGTACCAAAGATTTGAAGACTTGGGAGCGCCTGCCGGATTTGAAAACCAAAAGCCAGCAGCGCAATGTAGTACTTCATCCGGAATTTGTAGATGGTAAATACGCTCTTTATACCCGTCCGCAGGACGGTTTCATCGATACCGGAAGCGGTGGAGGTATTGGTTGGGCATTGGTAGACGATATAACGCATGCAGAAGTAAAAGAAGAAAAGATTATCGACCAACGCTACTATCACACTATTAAAGAAGTGAAGAATGGCGAAGGGCCGCATCCTATCAAAACCTCTAAGGGGTGGTTGCACTTGGCACATGGAGTACGTGGTTGTGCGGCAGGATTGCGTTACGTACTTTATATGTATATGACAGCCTTGGACGATCCCTCCAAACTGATAGCTGCTCCCGGCGGTTATTTCATGGCGCCCGAAGCGGAAGAACGTATAGGCGATGTAAGCAACGTACTTTTCTCCAACGGCTGGATTGCCGATGATGACGGGACGGTATTTATCTATTATGCTTCTTCCGATACGCGGATGCATGTAGCGACGTCCACCATTGACAAGTTGGTGGATTATTGCATGAATACCCCTGCCGACGGTTTGAACTCCTCTGCTTCGGTAGAGACTTTGAAGAGACTGATAGACAAGAATTTGAAACTATTGAAACAACAGGCTGTTTCTAAATAAACATAGTATGATAAAACTTACAGAGAAAATAGGCTACGGATTTGGGGATATGGCATCATCCATGTTCTGGAAACTGTTTGGCGCCTATCTGATGATATTCTATACGGATGTTTTCGGTTTGCCGGCTGCGGTGGTGGGAACTATGTTCCTGATAACGAGAATATGGGATTCGGCTTTCGACCCTATTGTCGGCGTCGTTGCCGACCGTACACACTCCCGTTGGGGAAAGTTCCGGCCTTATCTCTTGTGGTTGGCTGTCCCGTTCGGCATCATCGGTATTCTGACTTTTGTTACTCCGGACTGGAGCCCGACCGGTAAGTTGATTTATGCCTACGTCACCTATTCGTTGATGATGATGATATACTCTGCCATCAACGTACCTTACGCTTCCCTGCTGGGAGTAATGAGCCCTAATCCTAAAGAACGCAACACACTTTCTACTTATAGAATGACCTTTGCCTATATCGGTAGTTTCATAGCCCTGCTGTTGTTTATGCCGTTAGTGAATTTTTTCAGCGGCAACAGTAAGGAGTTGGCCGATCAGCAGACGGGCTGGACTATGGCAGTCGTTGTTATAGCCATCTTATGCATCGTGTTATTTTTCGGATGCTTTGCCTGGACTAAAGAACGGGTAAAGCCAATCAAAGAAACACAAAACCCGCTGAAAGAAGACTTGAAAGATTTGTTTAAAAACAAGCCTTGGTGGATCTTATTGGGTGCGGGTGTGGCTGCTTTGGTATTCAACTCCATTCGTGATGGCGCTACTGTCTATTACTTTAAGTATTTTGTCGTAGAGGAAGATTATGCGACCGTCTCTTTCTTCGGCATGTCATTCGTGTTGAGCGGACTATACCTCGCTTTGGGGCAGGCTGCCAATATAATAGGCGTAATAGCAGCCGCTCCCGTCAGCAACCGCATCGGTAAGCGTAACACCTATATGTGGGCGATGATTATCGCCACAGTACTTAGCGTTATCTTTTATTGGTTTGATAAGGAAGACCTGATATGGATGTTTGTATTTCAAGCGTTAATCAGCGTTTGTGCGGGCAGTATCTTTCCGTTGCTCTGGTCTATGTATGCCGATTGCGCCGACTATTCGGAACTGAAAACCGGTAACCGTGCCACAGGACTGATATTCTCCTCTTCTTCCATGAGCCAGAAATTCGGTTGGGCTATCGGTACGGCGGTAACCGGTTGGCTGCTCGGATTCTTTGGCTTCCAGGCAAACGCAGTGCAAAGTGAAGAAGCGATTAGCGGTATCAAGATGTTCCTGAGCTTCTTGCCGGCCATAGGTACTATCCTGAGTGTGGTGTTCATCAGCATGTATCCGCTTACAGAAAACAAAATGAAAGATATAACAACAGAACTGGAACACAAAAGACAATTATAAGAAAATGATGTGCATGAATATACTAAGCGGGATGCAGCAAGAGATGCGTACTATACTGGAAGATAATATCCTTTCGTTTTGGGCGGATAAAATGACAGACCCGGTGCATGGCGGTTTCTATGGCCGCATCACCGGAACGGATAAACTGGAACCGCAGGCTGTGAAAGGCGCTGTACTCAATGCCCGCATATTGTGGACGTTCTCATCGGCTTACCGTTTGTTGAAAAAGCCCGGATACTTGGAAACGGCTACCCGTGCCAAACGTGTCATTATCGACCAATTCTACGACAAGGAACAGGGTGGAATATACTGGTCGCTCGACTATACAGGCCATCCCTCGGATACCAAAAAGCAGATTTATGCTTTAGGTTTTGCCATTTACGGTCTGAGTGAGTATCATCGCGCCACCGGAGACGAAGAAGCATTGGACTATGCCATCCGCCTCTTCAGAAGCATCGAACAATATAGCTTCGATTCCGTAAAGAACGGTTATTGCGAGGCCTTGACCCGCGATTGGCACGAAATCTCCGATATGCGGCTTAGCGACAAGGATGAGAATGAGCGCAAGACCATGAATACCCATTTGCATATTCTGGAACCTTACACAAATCTCTATCGGGTATGGAAAGATGAGGGTCTTGAGAAGCAACTCCGCAACTTGATACTACTCTTCACAGATAGAATACTGAACCAGCAAACCGGGCATTTGGAACTCTTTTTTGATGATGATTGGGTGAGCAAATACCGCATCGTATCCTATGGGCATGATATTGAGGCTTCCTGGCTGATTCATGAGGCGGCTTTAGTCTTGGGAGATAAAACGCTCTTGGAGAAAGTAGAACCTCTGGTTGAGTACATCGCGGCGGCTGCCGATGAGGGATTGACATCCGAGGGCAGCATGATTTACGAGACTTTCCCCGACAAGGGGATAACGGACAGGGACTGCCATTGGTGGGTGCAAGCCGAAAATGTGGTAGGCCACATTAATCTCTATCAGCATTTCGATGATGAAGTGGCTCTTCAAAAGGCATTCCGCTGTTGGGAGTATATCAAGAAACATCTGATAGATTATCAAAACGGAGAATGGTATTGGAGCGTTCGTGCCGACGGAACGGTAAACACCGCCGATGATAAGGCGGGTTTCTGGAAATGCCCCTATCATAACGGGCGCATGTGTATGGAGATACTTGAACGCTTTTCGTAAAAAACAGGTTAGTTGTTTTCAGGTTGAGGCTATATTAGAATGAGGTACTGATGAATATCCATTCTGATATAGCCTCTCCATTATGTATAGGGGCGGGTTGCTATTTGATGATTTTATCTGTTTCCGGCTCAAAGAGCTTATTGCTGAGCGCCTGCAAAGCCTTTTTCTTATCTTCCGTCTTAATGACGAATGCCACGTCGCTGTCATTGCTTCCATACGAAATCATCCGTAACGGAATATCCGCCAGCGCTTCTATAATCTGCGCCTCGACACCGGCATACTGCCAGCGTATGTTTCCCACTACGGATACAATAGACATGCGGTCTTCCGTCAGAATTTTTGCATATTGCTCCAGTTCCGCAAGGATTTTGCATAAGCGTTCGCTATTGTCTATGGCGACGGACACGCCCTGATTGGATGAAACCAACAGACAAAGCGGGGTTCTGTACTTGGCAAACGTATCAAAAATCTTACTGATAAACTGATAAGGGCACAGACTGTGTTTCGATTCGAATTTCACGTAGAAGATATTGTCTTTGGCGGCTATGGCCTTGATGATATTATCGTCCTGCAAATCCGAAATCAATGTCCCCTCTGCCTGAGGATTCATCGAGTTGAGCAATCGTACCGGAATATTGCGTTTGCGTGCCGGAGCGATACAAAACGGGTGCAATATTTTCGCTCCGTAAAAGGCCAGTTGCTCGGCTTCGTTGAAACTGAGATGTTTTACGGAACGGGTTCCCGATACTTCACGCGGGTCATTATTGTGCATTCCGTCAATGTCCGTCCATATCTGTATTTCCTCTGCGCGGATAGCGGCTCCGATGAGTGATGCCGTATAGTCGCTGCCACCCCGTTTCAGATTATCCGTTTCATTATAAGCGTTTTTGCAGATGTACCCTTGAGTAATAAAAAGATTGATGCCGGGGTACTGTGCCAATTGCGCTTGCAGTTTTTCCTCTATATACTTCAAGTCCGGTTCCCCTTCCGTTCCGGTACGCATAAAGTCGAAAGCAGAGAGCAGGATATTGGCAATCTTCCGCTCCCGCAGGTAGAAGTGGAGCAGGGCTGTACTGATAAGTTCCCCTTGCGCCAGTACTTCTTTTTCCTCGACCGAGGTAAATTCATCGTTGATAAATTGCCAGAGCCGCTGGAAGCGGTCGAGAATATAATCTATCGCTTCCCGCTTTATGGACTCGTCTGTCAACAGTTCGTTGGCGAAGTCTATGAACTGGAATTCCAGCCGGGTTATTTTCTCGTGTGCCTGTTCTATATCACGGCTGAAGAGGTTGGCTGCGATTTCTTCCAGATGATTGGTGGTACCTGCCGTTGCGGACAGGACTACAATCTTCGGTGCGGACTCTGAAATGAGTTCCGCCACGTGTTTCATTCTCTCTACTGTGCCGACGGAAGTACCGCCGAATTTGTAAACTTTCATTTTTAATTCTTTTTTAGTTATTCTTTTTTCCGTTGCCGGGTGGAGCCACCGTACGCCTTTTCGTTTTAGAAGGCTCATTCCCAAAATGAAAGGGAGAGTTTCTTTTTCTGTTCTCTTGCAATGCCCCCGAGGATACATTGTAAGGCGATTTACTACTTTTCCGTAGCCTTATGTAGCCCCCCCTTCACTTATAAAAGTTCAAAAGACATGCCGTTCGTTTCCCGGAAAACATTTATATTTGCGCATCCCCTGTTTTTACCATTTATCACTTTAAACTTATCCGAGAAATATGAGCAAGATTTTAGTCGTTGACGATGAAGTACAGATTCGTACCCTTCTGTCGCGTATGTTGGAGTTGGAAGGATATGAAGTATGTCAGGCCGGTGATTGCAGGACTGCTTTGAAGCAGTTGGAACTTCAGAGCCCGGATGTGGCCTTGTGCGATGTATTCCTTCCTGACGGTAATGGGGTAGACCTTGTGTCGTCTATCAAGAAAACGGCCCCTAACGTCGAGATAATCCTATTGACGGCGCACGGCAATATCCCGGACGGGGTACAGGCCATTAAGAACGGCGCTTTCGATTATATCACCAAAGGTGATGATAACAATAAGATTATACCGCTTGTCAGCCGTGCCGTGGAAAAGGCGCGCATGAACGTCCGCTTGGAGAAACTGGAAAAGAAAGTAGGGCAGACGTATTCTTTCGATTCTGTTTTGGGTGATTCGAAAGCATTGAAAGATGCCGTTTCACTGGCACGGAAAGTCTCGGGAACGGACGTGCCTGTATTGCTGACGGGCGAAACGGGTACGGGAAAGGAAGTCTTTGCGCAAGCCATACATTATAATAGTAAGCGTGCCGGGCAGAATTTTGTGGCGGTCAACTGCTCTTCTTTCAGTAAAGAGCTGCTGGAAAGCGAGATGTTCGGTCATAAGGCCGGTTCGTTTACAGGCGCATTGAAAGACAAGAAAGGATTGTTTGAAGAGGCCAGTAATGGTACAATCTTTCTGGATGAAATCGGTGAAATGGCATTTGAACTGCAAGCCAAGCTTCTGCGTATTCTCGAAACGGGCGAATATATAAGGATTGGCGATACCAAACCTACCCGTGTGAATGTGCGTATCATTGCCGCAACCAACCGCAATCTGCCGGAAGAGATTGCCGCAGGACGTTTCCGCGAAGATTTATTCTACCGGCTTTCCGTATTCCAAATACATCTGCCGCCGTTGCGCGAACGGGCGGGCGATGTGCGTCTTTTGGCAAAAGCCTTTGTGAAGAACTTCTCCGCCCGGTTGGCGCGTCCCGTTACGGAAATTACGCCCGCCTTTCTCGAAGCTCTCGAGCAACAACCCTGGAAAGGCAATATCCGTGAACTACGTAATGTGATAGAGCGCAGTCTGATTGTTAGCGAAGGTGAACGGCTGGACGTGGCCGACTTGCCGCTCGATATACAGAACGCACATTACGAACAATCCGATGAAATCAGTCCCGACAGTTTTGAACTTTCGGCTATGGAGCGTCGTCACATCGCCCGTGTATTGGAATATACGAAAGGTAATAAGACCGAAGCCGCCCGTCTGCTCAAAATCGGACTGACCACCCTCTACCGTAAAATCGAAGAGTACGGAATATAATCTGTTCCTTTCCCATAGCTTACCGAAAGTTCCCCGGCATGGAACAAAGTGTTCCGCAGCGGGAAACAAAGTGTTCCATGCCGTGAAACACTCCGTTTCATGCCGGGGAACTCTCGTTCCCAACCGTTGGAACAAATGGTTCCGCCGGATGAAACCCGAATCATGCAGTATTCCTTTTCTATTTTGATAAGCACCCTTTCATTTTGGAAGGGTGTTTTCTTTTTCTGTAAGTCCCTGTTTCGTTTTATTCCTTTAGAAATCAAAATCTTATCTTTTTAGCTTCTCTTTTGGCACGCATTTGGCGATTATGAGGGCGGTAAAACATGAATATTAATTTAACAAAGTAAAAACATGGGAGTAACGATTTCATTTATTTTCTGCCTGTTAAGCGGGTTTCTCGCTTTCTGGCTATTCTGGAAATGTGTGGATTGGTTTGAGAAGATTTAAAGAGGAGAGAAAAGATTATGTACACAGTATTATTTGTATTAGGTGTTGCAGTGTTCGGGTACCTGATGTATGTTCTGGTGAGACCCGAAAAGTTCTAAAAGATTAAAGAAATGAATACGGAAATTTTAGGTGTAGTTTTACAGATTTTCCTGTTGGTGGTGATTTCTTATCCACTGGGAAAGTATATTGCAAAGGTTTATAAAGGAGAGAAGACATGGTCGGACTTTATGAAACCGGTAGAGAGATTGATATTTAAGGCAGTGGGGGTTAATCCCGATGAAGAAATGAACTGGAAGCAGTTCCTCAAGGCATTGTTGATATTGAATGCGTTCTGGTTTGTTTGGGGAATGGTGCTGTTGGTCAGTCAAGGGTGGCTGCCGTTGAATCCTGACGGTAATGGCCCGCAAACTCCCGACCAGGCATTCAATACCTGCATCAGCTTTATGGTAAACTGCAACTTGCAGCATTATTCCGGTGAGAGCGGACTGACGTATTTCACTCAGTTGTTCGTCATCATGCTCTTCCAGTTTATTACCGCAGCGACAGGTATGGCGGCTATGGCGGGTATTATGAAGTCCATCAGCCGTAAAACAACGAGTACAATCGGTAACTTCTGGAACTTTCTTGTATTGAGTTGCACGCGTATTCTGTTGCCGCTTTCCCTGATAGTCGGCTTTATCCTTATTACGCAAGGCACTCCGATGGGCTTTGACGGTAAGATGGAAGTGACTACGCTCGAAGGACAAGAACAAACCGTTTCACAAGGTCCTGTGGCGGCCATCGTTCCTATCAAGCAGTTGGGTACGAACGGCGGCGGTTACTTCGGCGTAAATTCGTCCCATCCGTTGGAAAATCCTACCTACTTGTCCAATATCTCCGAGTGCTGGTCTATCCTGATTATACCTATGGCTATGGTTTTTGCGTTGGGCTTCTATACAAAACGCATGAAACTGGCTTATAGTATTTACGGCGTAATGCTCTGCGCTTATCTGGCGGGTGTCGGTATCAATGTCTATCAGGAGATGAACGGTAATCCGCGCATCGATGATATGGGCATCGCACAGGACAATGGAGCGATGGAAGGCAAGGAAATCCGTTTGGGAGCGGGCGCCACTGCATTGTGGAGCATTACGACCACGGTTACTTCCAACGGTTCCGTCAATGGTATGCACGACTCCACGATGCCGTTGTCCGGTATGATGGAGATGTTGAACATGCAGATAAACACTTGGTTCGGCGGTGTCGGAGTAGGGTGGATGAACTATTATACGTTTATTATTATCGCGGTCTTTATCAGCGGACTGATGGTGGGACGTACACCGGAATTCTTAGGAAAGAAGGTGGAAGCCCGGGAGATGAAAATAGCGACAATCGTCGCGTTGCTTCATCCGTTTGTGATATTGGTGGGTACGGCTTTGTCCTGCTATCTCTTTGCGCATCATCCGGGGTTTGTGGAGAGTGAGGGCGGTTGGCTGAATAATCCCGGTTTCCACGGACTGAGCGAGCAGTTCTATGAGTTTACCTCGTGCGCTGCCAACAACGGTTCCGGTTTCGAAGGTTTGGGCGACAACACTTATTTTTGGAACTATGCCTGCGGATGGGTACTTATTCTGAGCCGTTTTCTTCCTATTGTGGGACAGGTCGCCATTGCAGGTCTGCTGGCGCAGAAGAGGTTTGTGCCCGAAAGCGCCGGTACGCTGAAAACCGATACGTTTACCTTTGCCGTAATGACTTTTGCCGTAATCTTTATCGTGGCAGCGCTGTCTTTCTTCCCGGCACATGCGTTGAGTACCATTGCCGAACACTTCAGTTTGTAACGAGATAAGAATAATTAGATATGTTTATGAAAGATAAAAAATCAGCTTCTTTGTTTCAGAAGGAGCAAGTAATGGAAAGTTTGAAACAGTCATTCGTGAAGTTGAATCCGCGGGTGATGATAAAGAATCCGATAATGTTCACCGTGGAGCTGGTGACACTGGTGATGCTGGTGGTCTGCATCCTCTCTTTGGGAACATCGGAATACGGGACGTTCGGCTATAACTTCCTGGTGTTTGTGATATTGTTTGTAACTTTATTGTTTGCCAATTTTGCCGAGGCCATTGCCGAAGCCCGTGGCAAGGCACAGGCGGACAGCCTGCGTAAGACGCGTGAGGAAACTCCCGCCAAGGTCTTGGTGGAAGGTAAGTTGCGTACCGTCAGCAGCGCGCGTCTCAAAAAGGGAGATTTCTTTATTTGCGAAGCCGGCGATACGATTCCTGCCGATGGAGAGATTGTGGAAGGGTTGGCTTCTATTGACGAGAGCGCCATTACCGGTGAGTCCGCTCCGGTAATCCGTGAGGCGGGCGGTGATAAAAGTTCCGTTACCGGCGGCACGAAGGTGCTGTCGGATAAGATAAAGGTGTTGGTTACGCAGCAACAGGGCGAGAGTTTCCTCGACAAGATGATTGCGCTGGTAGAGGGCGCCACCCGTAAGAAAACACCGAACGAAATAGCGCTGACTATCTTATTGGCCGGTTTTACGTTAGTGTTCGTAATCGTATGTATTACGTTGATTCCGATGGCGGACTATACCGCTATCGACCATCCGGGTACGTATATCTCCATTGCGGCCATACTTTCATTATTTGTCTGCCTGATACCGACAACCATCGGCGGTCTGCTTTCGGCCATCGGTATTGCCGGTATGGATCGCGCCCTGCGTGCCAATGTGATTACAAAGTCGGGTAAAGCAGTTGAGACTGCCGGTGACATTGATACGTTGCTGCTGGACAAGACCGGTACAATCACTATCGGTAATCGTAAGGCTACCAAGTTCCACCCGGCTCCGGGCATTGATGAAAAGGTGTTTGTGGAGGCCTGCCTGCTGTCCTCGCTCTCCGATGAAACCCCGGAAGGGAAATCCATCATCGAGCTGGGACGTGAGAACGGACATCGTATGCGCGATCTCAACACAGCGGGCGCTCACATGATTAAGTTTACAGCCGAAACCAAATGCTCCGGTGTCGACCTGCAAGACGGTACTCAAATACGTAAAGGCGCGTTCGACGCGATTCGTCGGATTGTGGAAAGCGCGGGGAATAAGTTCCCGAAGGAAGTAGAAGGAGCGATTGCCGCCATTTCGGGCAACGGCGGTACTCCGCTGGTGGTATGTGTCAATAAAGCGGTGTTGGGAGTCATTGAATTGCAGGACATCATCAAGCCGGGTATTCAGGAGCGCTTTGAGCGTCTGCGCAAAATGGGGGTGAAGACGGTGATGGTAACCGGTGACAACCCGTTGACCGCCAAATACATTGCCGAAAAAGCCGGTGTGGATGATTTCATCGCCGAAGCAAAGCCGGAGGATAAAATGGAATATATCAGGAAAGAGCAGCAGGCCGGCAAACTGGTTGCCATGATGGGAGACGGAACCAATGACGCCCCCGCGCTGGCGCAGGCAAATGTGGGTGTCGCCATGAATAGCGGTACGCAGGCTGCAAAGGAGGCCGGTAATATGGTAGACCTTGACAACGACCCGACCAAGCTGATTGAAATTGTAGAGATAGGCAAGCAGTTGCTGATGACACGCGGCACGCTCACCACGTTCTCCATCGCGAATGATGTGGCCAAATACTTTGCCATTATTCCCGCGCTGTTCATGGCGGCCATTCCTCAGTTGGCTCCGTTGAATATCATGGGGTTGCATAGCCCTGAGACGGCCATTCTTTCGGCTATCATCTTTAATGCCGTCATCATCCCCATACTGATACCGTTGGCATTGAAGGGCGTCCGGTACAAACCGATCGGCGCAAGCGCGCTACTTCGCCGCAACTTGCTGATTTATGGTTTGGGCGGTGTCATAGCGCCGTTCATAGGTATCAAGTTAATAGATATGTTTGTCAGTTTGTTTTTTTAATTTAAAATAGAAAGAAAATGAAAACTCTTTGGAAATCAGTTAAAATAACCATTGCTTTCTGCGTATTCTTTTCCGTGTTCTATATCCTTGTCTTATGGATATTCGCGCAATTTGCAGGACCGAATAAAGGTAATGCCGAGGTCTTGACCCTGAACGGCAAGGTAGTGGGCGCCGCCAATGTGGGGCAGATGTTTACGGAAGACACTTTTTTCTGGGGACGGCCTTCCTGTGCCGGTGACGGTTACGACGCGAGCAGTTCGGCAGGTAGTAACAAAGGTCCTACAAACGAAGAATACCTTGCGGAGGTGGAAGCGCGCATAGATACATTCTTGCTGCATCATCCTTATTTGCAACGCAAAGAGGTTCCCGCCGAAATGGTAACGGCCAGCGCTTCGGGGCTTGACCCTGACATTACGCCTGCCAGCGCTTATGTACAGGTAAAGCGTGTGGCTGAGGCGAGGGGACTGGATGAGGCTACTGTCCGGAGCATCGTTGACAAGGCTGTTGAAAAACCGTTGCTGGGGTTGTTCGGTACGGCGAAAGTGAATGTGTTGAAGTTGAATATCGCATTGGAAGAAACAAATGGAAAATAAGAAAATAATGAAAGATATGAATAGGATAAGAGTAACAGTAATAGGTTTTATCGCTGCTTTGGCGGCAAGTGTTATGGGAGTGGACAAGGTACAGGCGCAGGAGTTTAAGATACAGGGTGATTTAGTCAGTTCCTATGTGTGGCGCGGCTTTTATCAAACCGGGGTTAGCTTCCAGCCGACTTTAGGATTTGGGATAGGCGGCTTTTCGTTGACGGCATGGGGCTCTACCGATTTTGACGGAACAAGTTCCTCGGACGGTGAGGCTGCAAAAGAAATAGATTTGACGGCAGCTTATACGTTCGGCGATTCCGGTTTGACCTTGTCCGTTGCCAGTCTTTGGTGGGCAGGTCAGGGAAGCAATAAGTACTTTAATTTCAAAAGCCATGAGACGGCCCATCATTTTGAAGCGGGGCTTGCCTATACGCTGCCGTTGGAGAAGTTCCCGCTGTCAATAGCCTGGTACACGATGTTTGCCGGCGCGGATAAGAATGAGAAGGGGGAGCAGAATTATTCTTCTTATGTAGAGTTGAACTATCCGTTCAGCATCAAGTCCGTCGATTTGAATGCCACTTGCGGTTTTCTGCCTTATGAAGCCGGCTCGGGTGTTTACGGAGTTCCAAACAGCGGCTTCGCCGTAACCAATCTGGCGCTGAAAGCCACGAAAGACATCAAGGTAACGGATAGGTTTGCTATACCGGTATTTGCGCAGGCTATTTGGAATCCCCGTATGGAAGATGCGCACCTGGTGTTCGGTATAACTCTGAAGCCATGAGCAGGGAAGAGAGCGTACAACATTTCCTCGACCTGATTAAGAAATCACGTCGCGGTAAGTTTAAGGTCTACATCGGCATGATTGCCGGTGTAGGCAAAACTTATCGTATGCTTCAGGAAGCCCATGACTTGCTGGATAATGGGGTAGACGTGAATATCGGCTATGTGGAAACGCATGGACGCGCCGGTACGGAGGTGGTGTTGGCCGGACTGCCCGTAATTCCCCGGCGTAAGATATTCTATAAGGGCAAGGAACTCGAGGAAATGGACCTTGACGCCATCATCCGTATCCATCCGGAAATCGTCATTGTGGACGAGCTGGCGCATACCAATGTAGAAGGCAGCCGGAATGAGAAGCGTTGGCAGGATGTAATGGATTTGCTGGATGAGGGTATCAATGTCATATCCGCCGTCAACATACAGCATATCGAGAGTATTAATGAAGAAGTGCAAGGTATTTCCGGTATCGAGGTAAAGGAGCGTATTCCCGACAGTGTGCTGGAAGAAGCGGATGAAGTGGTGAATATCGACCTGACGGCGGAAGAACTGATAACCCGCCTGAAAGCCGGCAAGATATACAAGCCGGATAAAGTAGCCCTTGCGTTGAACAACTTCTTCAAGACGGAAAATATTCTGCAACTGCGTGAGCTGGCTCTGAAAGAAGTGGCGTTAAGGGTGGAGAAAAAAGTGGAGAATGAAGTGGTGGTTTCCAGTGTCGGTGTGCGGCATGAGAAGTTCATGGCGTGTATCAGCAGCCATGAAAAGACGCCGCGCCGTATTATCCGTAAGGCGGCGCGGCTGGCAACCCGTTATAATACATCATTCGTGGCTCTCTATGTACAGACTCCCCGGGAGAGCGCCGACCGCATCGCGCTTGCGAATCAGCGGCATCTGCTGAATCATTTCAAACTGGTGACCGAATTGGGCGGAGAGGTTATGCAGGTGCAGTCCAAAGACGTGCCGGGCAGTATCGTTACGGCTTGCAGAGAGAAACAGATAACGACCGTTTGTATGGGCAGTCCCTCGTTCGCTTTGCCGCAATCTTTGTTTATGGTGCTGAGATATAGAAAATTTGCGAGCGAACTGGCGCAAGCAAACATAGATTTGATTATACTTGCATAAAATTTAATTCCTTGAGCGTTATGAACATTCGTACTAAATTGATACTCAGTGTAGGCATTCTCGCAGGTATGATAATCCTGCTGGTAGCCCTCTCGGTTGTGAATCTCCAGATACTGACAGCTACGGAGCCGGATAGCCCTGCCGCCATGCCCGGCTTGCAGCGCGCCTTGCTGTGGATTTCCGTAACGGGCGGCATTTGCATTCTTGCCAGTATCGTGCTGCTGGTATGGTTGCCCCGTTCCATAAATAAACCTATCAGGGAACTGACGCAAGGTATCCTCGAAATAGCCAACCATAACTATGAAAAGCGTCTTGATATGAGCGAGCACGAAGAATTTCGCGAAGTGGCCGATAGCTTTAACAGCATGGCGGAACGCCTCACGGAATATCGTACCAGTACGCTGAATGATATTTTATCTGCCAAAAAGTTCCTGGAAGCCATTGTAAACAGCATCCATGAGCCTATTATCGGCTTAAACCGCGGGCACGAAATCCTTTTCATCAATAAAGAAGCGTTGACCGTACTGAATCTGAAACGTGAAGATGTCATACGCCGTTCTGCCGAGGAACTGTCGCTGAAAAACGACCTGCTCCGGCGGCTGGTGAGGGAATTAATCAATCCGGGCGAGAAGAAGGAGCCTTTAAAGATTTATGCGGATAATAAGGAAAGCTATTTTCAGGCATCCTATATTACCATTATGAATACGGATGCCGATACGGATGAATCCCATAATCTGGGCGATGTTATTCTGTTGAAGAATATCACCGAATTTAAAGAACTGGATACGGCGAAAACAACCTTTATCTCTACGATTTCGCATGAGCTGAAAACCCCTATCTCCGCCATCCTTATGAGTCTGCAGCTTTTGGAAGACAATCGCGTGGGCGCCTTGAACGAGGAACAGGAACAGCTTTCAAAGAGCATCAGGGAGAACGCCGACCGCCTGCTGGGTATTACGGGCGAGCTTCTTAACATGACGCAAGTGGAAGCCGGCAAGTTGCAGATGATACCGAAAATAACGAAACCTATCGAACTGATAGAGTATGCCATCAAGGCGAATCAGGTACAGGCTGATAAGTTCAATATCCAGATTGAGGTGGAATATCCGGAAGAGAAGATGCCGAAGCTGTTTGTGGATAGCGAGAAGATAGCATGGGTGCTCACTAACTTATTGAGCAATGCCATTCGTTATTCCAAAGAAAACGGCCGCGTCGTTATCGGTGCAAAGCAGGAAGATAATTTTGTGGAGCTCTATGTGCAGGACTTCGGCAAAGGTATCGACCCGCGTTATCACCAAAGTATCTTCGACCGCTACTTCCGCGTACCCGGTACGAAAGTGCAGGGAAGCGGCTTGGGGCTTTCCATATCCAAAGATTTTGTAGAGGCTCATGGAGGCACGCTGACTGTCCGGAGCGAGTTGGGAAAAGGCAGCCGTTTCGTCATTCGGCTGAAAGCGTAGTGGCGGTTTGCCGTTTACCTATTTTCTGCGGTACTGTTGGGGCGACATCCCTGTCTGTTTTTTGAAGAAAGTGCCGAAATAGGATGCGTTCGGGAAGTTGAAGAAATCGGAGATTTCCTGTACGTTCTTCTGTGTATTCTTGAGCAATGAAATGCTCTTGCGGATGATGGATTTGAACACCAACTCCTGTACCGTATATCCGCAGATAGACTTGGACAGAGCCGAAAGATATTTGGGCGACAGGCACAGCTTGTCCGCATAGAAGTCCACTCCCCGCTCTTTCGTATAGTATTGTTCTATCAACTGAACCAGGCGGATAAAGATGTCATGTTTGTGGCTTACGGATGCTTTCTCCGCAATGAGTTTACGGGTGTAGACCGAACAAAGCCTGTATGTCAATGCCAGCAGGAGCAGTTTCTGCTCGTATCGGTTGAACGTGTTCTCTTCTATTTTCAGCGTATTGTCCAGTAGCGACAGGTATTTCAAGACCTCTTCTTCCTCTCCGGTGTTCCATACATAGCACGGTTCGGTGGCCAGATGTGAATACAGGTTCATGGATACTACCGAATTTCCCATAATATCCCGTATGGGATCGGTCTGATAAATGAAGATGACTACTTCCACGTCGTCGGATACGTACAGTACTTGAAACAGGGAGTCTTTCGGAAGAAAGAGCGTATCGCCGTCTTTGGCGGAAAACGATTTCTGATTGAGGATGAAGGTAAAACTTCCCCGGCGGCAAATCACCAGTCCCACCCCGTCTATCATAAACGGGCTTTGCAAGGCAGACGGAAAAGAGCGGAGCACGCCTTCCGAACTGCAAATTTGTTGTTTGCTCGATAGCGCATTGTCAAGGTGCGATAAACGTTCTTGCCGGGTATCCATGATGATAGAGATTACAGGTTTCGTTTGAAAACAGCGCTAAGTTAATAATTTCCGTTTAGGATAGGGCAGTATCACGACAAATATCATGCAAAAAAGGCAGGCGTACAGCGTCCAACCCGCCATTTCCTTGACCGCCGATAAGGTGGCCTGCACCTGAATGCGTCCTTTAGCGGACATGGCTGCCATGTGGACGGCTTCCTGTTTGCTTTTTCCTTGATATTGCATTCCTTGCACGGTTTGCGTAAACGAGGCGGACGCTTCGGGATGCATCATATCCACATTCTGCGCATAACGGGTGATGTAGTATTGCTGCCGTTCCTGCAACATATTACTATATAAGGCGGTTCCGATGCAGGGAGCGAGCACCATGCGTACGGTAAGCATCGTGCAAATCCACGAGGACAGGAACTTGTAGGGCATACGCTGGGTGGCAAAAGTCGGTATCAGCGAGTATAGGAGCATCATACCCGTGGAGCGGATAATGACGGGATATTTCATCCGTTCGTATAATCCCGCGTCCTGTACCTCGAAATACATAAACATGGCGGATAATCCCAAAAACAGGAATCCGGCGGCAAAGAGGTATTTGAAGTGCACTCCTTTTACGCTGAGCCAGATTGTTGCGATACCGCCGATAAAGTAGCCTAACATAGACCAATTGCCCAGCGTAGCGTTTTGGTAGTTGTCCAATTTCATTCCTATGCCTGTAAATACGTTGACAAACAGAGAGCTGGAGTTCAGCACCATTAGCAGAAAGTAGAACAGGAATCCGAAGCGGATGGTACGCAGCTTGAGTACATCGAACTGATAATAGGGATTGCGCCGGGTTGCTTCTATATAGACGAACAGGATGCCCGCGACCACAGCTCCTACCGTTGCCCAACGGATGGTAGGGTCGTCATACCAGTCGAGAACCTTGCCATAGGTCAGCACATAAGTGATGCACATCAGTGTGATGCAGAAAATGGAGGCATTGCCGAACTGCTTGAAGTTAATGGGAAAACGGCGGGTGGCATATTTATGATAAGGCATCGTGACAAACGAAATAAGGATGCAAAGCAGCAACAGTCCCATCATGAAGTAATAAACGTATTGCCATTCGTATTCGTAAGTGAGCCATGCGGTGAGCGATGTACCCAACTGTCCCAGTACCATGAAAAACAGATAAATGGCAGGCTGCGCGGCACTTCGTTCGATATCCAGCTTGTCCCAGCCTTCGCCGGTAGCGGGTTCGTTGCCGGGAGTAATTTTCTCGGTTGCTTCCACATGCCCCGCATATTTGATGAGAGTGAACAGGTTGACCATCATCAGCACCATGCGCAGGAATCCCATGAACAGACTGCACAATGCCAATAGGAATATGCTGTCCGTCTTGGCGCAGATATAACTGAAAATATACATCAGCGAGAATCCTGCGATGCACATCATCTTCTCCCTGCGTATGCATACCAGCCGGTACAGGAAAGGGCAGAATGCCGCCATACCTATGGACGTGGCGAAGTTGGCAAACTGGATATGTTCGGATATGATACCCAGGCCGCTCATCATTTCCGTACCGTTGGCGGAGTAGGTTCCGCCTACCGTAAGAATAGGCAGGAAGAACACTAACAGGATGATGATGCCTATCGGTTTGGGCACCCAGTTATAGAAAGGATAGTTCTTGGGGTATGAGGGCATTTCCTTAATGATTAATCGTTGAGAATCAGAGTTTGGCTTTTACTATTACCATCATGCCGGCCGCAAGTTTCCCGTTCTCCTCTTTGGACAGATGGGTGAAGTCGATGCGTACGGGTATGCGTTGCTGTATCTTTACGAAGTTTCCGGCGGAGTTGTCGGTGGGCACCAATGAGTATTTGGAACCCGTCGCACCGGAAATGGCGGTGATGGTTCCTGTAAACTCCTTGTCACTGATGGCGTCTACGGTGATGGCTACCTCTTGTCCTATACGCAGGTTCTCCACTTGTGTCTCTTTGTAGTTGGCGACAATCCATTTTTGAGTGTCGGGCAGAATGTAGGTGATGGTTTGCCCGGCTGTAATGAACTGGCCTTCTTCCAAGGCACGGCGTCCCAATTTGCCGTCGCAGGGAGCTGTCACTACGGTGTAGGAGAGGTTCAGGCGTGCCATCTCCAAAGCGGCCGTTGCCCGCTGAATGGCGGCTTCCGTACTTTCGCGGCGGTGTGATACCTCGTTTACGCCCGATAAGGCTGCTTTCTGTTGCCGTTTTGTAGCTTCCAGCTTTTTGCGGGTAGCTTCGTATTCCGTTTCTATCTGCTCGAGTTGTATAGGGGTGGCCGCGTTTCTCTGTACCAGATTCTGGTAACGTTGGCGGTCTTTCTCCAGTTTGGCGAGGCGGATTTCTATTTCGGAGATGGAAGCGTCGTATACAGAGGCGGTGGTCTGCGTGGTTTGCAGTGTAGCCCCGATTACGGTAGCCCCGGCTTGCGCATCTTTCAGCGCGGCTTCGGCTTCCATTACGCGTATCTTATATTCGCGGTCGTCCAGTACAAGCAACGTGTCGCCTTTGCGTACTTCCTGATGCTCGGTGAAATAAATCTTCTTGATATAACCCGATGCACGCAGGTTGATGGGAGAGATATACTGTTCTATCTGCGCATCATTGCTGACCTCTGTCTGTTTATAATCAAGGAAGAGGCAAACAACCTCTATCACTCCCCAAACTACGATTGCCGCTCCCAGCAGGCTGACCGCGATTTGCCAACGGCGCAGCTTGCGCAGTTTCTTGGCTTTCTCCTGGTGTGTGCCCGACGTGTTATTTTTCGCTGTTGTTTCCATATGATGATTTGATTAACTTGTTATTTTACTAATGTATCTATTTGCCCTGTCAGTTTCAGCAGCAACAGGGTGGTTACCCGGTAGCTGTAATGGGCGCTGATGTAACTGTTTTGCGCTTCGCTCATCTGCATTTCGTCTTGCAGCACCTCGGTCATGGAAGCGATGCCTTCGCGATAGCGCTCCATGGTGACTGTATATACATCTTCGGCAAGCAGGTAGTTGTCTTTCTGCTTTTTGAAGTTGCGTTGGTTGTTCATCAGGTCGTTGGTGGCGTTCAGGTACTGGGTTTGCAGGCTTTTGCGGGTATTTTCCTGCGCCAGCTTTATGTTCTCGATATCTATGGCGGCCTTCCGGGTTTTGTAACGCTTGTCCAGCCCGTCAAATATTGGGATGCGCAGTGACAGTCCCAGCCCGTAGGAACGGAACCAGTGATTGGACGGTCCGGAGTGAAACCAATGGTAGGCTTTGTCTGTATAGGCGGAGAACATCCAGTTGCCGGTCAGGTTCAGTGAGGGGATATAGCCATAGCCAATCATTTTTTTCTGCTGTTCCGCCGCTGCCTTTTGTGATTGCAGCAGTTGGAGCTCGTACAGGTTTTCGGATAATCCGGTCAGCGCGACGGGGGTGATGTTTTCGGAGTTCACCGGCACTAAGGCTATCTGTTCATCGGCGGGATAGTCCATGATATATTTCAGCAGGTTCAGTTGCTGCTCCTGCATTGCCCGGACATTGTCGTATTGCACTTTCAGGTTTTCCAGATTGATATTGACGCGTTTTACATCCACTTCCATAGCCATTCCGTTGTCATGGAAAGCCATGGTGATGTCTTTCAGCTCTTCCAGCCGGGTGATGTTGGCTTTTATCAAAGTGATTTGTTCGGCAGTGGTCTGTCCCAGATAGTACATTTTGCATATCTCCAGAATGAGGTCTTCCCGCGCTTTCTCGTAAGAAAGACGGTTTATCTCATCCATGACTTTGGCAATGGATACGGTGGTATAAAGCGTCTGATTGTAAAGAGGCATCTGCAATTGCAAACCTGCGTTGGCGTTGTAGCGCAAGGTCCGGGTTATGTTATACGGGTTTCCGTAGGCGGAGCCGTCGGTAACGGATACGGGCGGGTCTATATTATCATTATAGTTGGCGAACCCGTTGATTTGAGGTAACAGCCTTGCACGGTTTTCGGAAATCCCGTATTTGCTTTTCCGCATTTCCTTGCGTTTGCTTTCCAAAGACAGGTTGTTCTCGATACCTGTTTCGAGGCAATCTTTCAGTGTCAAGGTCTTTTGGGCGTGTCCTGCGGCGGCCGGCAAACAAAGAAAGGAAAAAATGAATAGTAGCTTTTTCATAATAATCACCAATAATTTGTGCAAAGTTAGCGGCTTGTCATGGAAGAATGCTATCCATATATAGACTGCTTATGTTCATATTTTCCTTTTTCTTAGCTTTTTAAAGGAAGAAAACAGGCAAAAAACGACTGTTTTAAATTTCCGCATGTACTTAATAAATGATAATAATCGTCTTTCTTATGAAAAAAAACGGGAAGAAACGTATTTATCAACTTTATTATACTACCTTTGTCCCCAGAGTTTGAGTTACGAATCATTATCGTATAGTTCTTCTTTTAATATATTATTAGTAAGCAGTCCTCTCCTTTAATTATCCTCCTCACTCCAATTTATTATTTATTTTATAACATTTTTAGAATGAACATTTACATTTCAGGTTTAAGTTATGGCGTTAATAATGCCGACTTGACAAATTTATTTGCAGAGTTTGGAGAAGTTTCTTCAGCTAAAGTTATTCTCGACAGAGAAACCGGTAGATCCAGAGGATTTGCGTTTGTGGAGATGAGCAATGACACAGAAGGACAGAAAGCTATTGACGAATTGAACGGCGTAGAATATGACAGCAAAGTTATCTCTGTAAGCGTTGCGCGCCCTCGTGAGGAAAGACCCTCAAACAGTAGACCTCATGGCGGTTATAACAACTCCAGAAGATACTAATATCAGAATAAAGGCAGGAAACCCGATTTCCTGCCTTTCATAAACAAATTCCGTCTTTTTTTATTTAGCGGAAGCGTTCCGCTCCACCACCTGCACTTTTCATTCTACAAAGATTTATCAGACTTTTTGTATGGGCCACTTGAGTGAAGCGTGCTCCCATTATACCTGTGCTAATGTTTTGGCACGCTCATAAAACAATATATATATGACATTTAAAGATTTAAATATAACCGAACCGATTTTAAAAGCAATTGAAGAAAAAGGATATACCAGTCCTACCCCTATACAAGTAAAAGCAATCCCCGCCGCCTTAACGGGAAAAGATATATTAGGCTGTGCGCAGACCGGAACAGGAAAGACCGCCGCATTCGCCATTCCCATTATTCAGCATCTGCAGGCCGGAAAAGAACGGGATAAGAGTATCAAAGCCTTGATACTGACGCCTACCCGCGAACTGGCGTTACAGATTAGCGAGTGCATAGACGACTACGCCAAATATACGCAAGTCCGTCATGGAGTTATCTTCGGAGGAGTAAACCAGCGTGCGCAGGTAAATATGCTGCACAAAGGAGTCGACATATTGGTTGCCACTCCGGGACGCCTGCTGGATTTGATGAACCAGGGATATATCCGTCTGGATAGTGTACGGCACTTCGTATTGGATGAGGCCGACCGCATGCTCGACATGGGATTTATCCATGACATCAAACGTCTGTTGCCGAAACTCCCTAAAGAAAAACAAACCTTATTCTTCTCGGCTACCATGCCCGATACGATAATCGCTTTGACGAACTCACTGCTGAAGCAACCGGTAAAGATTGCCATAACCCCAAAATCGTCTACGGTGGATACCATCGAACAGACCGTCTACTTTGTGGAGAAGAAAGAGAAAAGCAAACTGTTGATTTCCATTTTGCATAAAGCGGAAGGACAGTCGGTACTTGTTTTCTCACGTACCAAGCACAATGCGGACAGAATCGTCCGCGTATTAAGCAAAGCGGGTATCGGCAGCCAGGCCATTCATGGAAACAAAAGCCAGAATGCAAGGCAATCTGCATTGGAAAACTTCAAAACGGGTAAGATACGTGTAATGATAGCCACCGATATTGCGGCCAGGGGTATTGATATCAACGAATTGCCGTTGGTCATTAACTATGACCTTCCCGATGTGCCCGAAACGTATGTGCATCGTATCGGACGTACCGGCAGAGCCGGTAACTCAGGGACGGCGCTGACTTTTTGCTCGCAGGAAGAGCGTAAATTGGTCAGCGATATTCAAAAGCTGACGGGCAAGAAGCTCAGTAAGGCTGAGTTCGCTATCTGAGTTCGTTTATAAGTTTATTATTTATTCGACGAGTATACACCAATTAAAAAATATAAGTTCTATGGCAAAATTCATGACAGCGGGAAAGCGTGAAAATGAAAAGAAAAGACTTGCTAAGCGGGAAGAGAAATTAAAGAGAAAAGAAGGCAGAAAATCTACTAAAGGCAGTTTTGACGACATGATTGCCTATGTGGACGAATATGGAATGATTACTTCAACTCCACCCGAAGAGAATATCAAAAAGCAAGAGATTAATGTAGAGGAGATAATGATTTCCACTCCCAAAAAGGAAGATGAAGAACCGGTGATTCTGCGAGGAAGAGTTGAGTTCTTCAATGAAGCCAGAGGATTTGGATTTATCAAAGACCTTGCAGGAATTGAGAAATACTTTTTTCATGTAAACAATGTTGTTACGGAAGTCAAAGAAGGTAATATCGTTACGTTCGACCTCGAGCGCGGGGCGAAAGGAATGAATGCTGTCAATATCAATTTGGAAAGATAATCTGTAATAGTCAAGGCTTGTCCAGATAATCTGCCGGTTCAGAACAAAGCACAGTATTTGCCTTCACCTTCCACACCTTTATTCATCAGGGATAGCGGGTGAACCCCCTGTCAAAGATATATATGCGGCATGATTGGTGGCGAAAGCGTCTTACGGTATGGATAAATCCGCCTCACGGGATAAATTTATTTATCCCGTGAGGCGGATTTACTTGTCTTATGGAACGAAAATTCCCGCCTTGCGGGATGATTCGGAGGGAAGTCCGTAATGTCAGGGTTCACCCGATATTCCTCATGGATAGGGGAGTGTGAAAGGTGAAGGGTAGATAAGGAAATCTTGTTCATACGATGATAGCTTGCTTTCACAGGATGGAAACCGTTTTTTCACCGCAGTGCAAATCTCGTTTGATACGGTTGAAAATTTTTTTGGATATATATCAAAAACGGAGTTATCGGAAAGTTCGGCCGCTCCGGCCGGTGCCGGTACGAACCGCGGATACTGAAAACAAAAAAGACCGCCAAGAGTGGAAGCCTCTCAACAGTCTCAATACTCATCTTGTAGCGGGACCCGGGATTGAACCGGGGACCTCATGATTATGAATCATGCGCTC
>ENA-ORNZ01000185-ORNZ01000185.1-human-gut-metagenome-genome-assembly--contig:-NODE-185-length-93511-cov-5.034177_pt1 | contig 93511 bp, 81 predicted proteins | sample MGYA00242124_ERZ509040 | MGnify/ENA primary metagenome ERZ509040 (study PRJEB26280, sample SAMEA2338733) | human gut metagenome | biome: human gut; feature: human-associated habitat; material: faeces... | reverse complement strand
AGTTGGTAGAGCAAAGGACTGAAAATCCTCGTGTCTCTGGTTCGATTCCGGAACTGGGCATTATTTTTATTTACTAATGGATTTTCCATTAGTTTTTTTTTGCCATAAATAATTGCTTACTAATATAAAAAATAGTAATATAAATATATGTATATCACCCAGTGAGTGGAGGAATAAATAGAATTAACTACAAAACAAATTTATAGCACTAGCACACATAGAAATAATTAAAAGTAAAATAATTAAAACAAGATTACAAGAGGATAAATTAAATGAAAGAGCATCAGGCAAGAGAAATAATATTCGAAGAAAAGGTTAAAAAATTATTACAGGACAGCAATTATATTAATATTGTAGAGCAGAATATACCGGGGAGAAGTAGTTCCCATGGTATTAATTCTTATGGAAAGTTAAATCTTCCAACAGCTTTTATATTTCCTTTAAGAATAATATTTCAGTATAAGTATTATGCAAAAAATAAGGTTGAGTTAATGCATGTACGCGATTTTGGAGGAATTATTGCAGATATTTCTGAAACTAACTACGCAATACAGGGAGAGATGGGAAATATATGCGATAGATATAATTACACCGGTTGTTATTTCAGCGCTACTGCTTTTTCAAGAGAGGCGCAGGAGTATGCCTGGGCGCACAATATTTTTATGGTATCTTTGGAGAGAATAGGAGTGATGCAGCCTATTTTGAAAAAGATAGATTCTTTTGTGTCAGGTTTAAGCGAGAATATAATTAATAACATAACAAAGCAGGAATTGTTGGAGGGTTACGAGCGTGAGATAGACGAGGAGAATATAATTCCTGAAGGTGCAATAGGAATTATTAATAATGTTTATCCTGTAATGATTTTAGGAAAGAATGGGTGGACTAAACCGGTAATAGAGGAAGCTACCAAATCTGAGATAAATAGAGCTTATATTGACAGTGTATATAGAAGTGAAAATCAGTTTGAAGCTAATTTTGAACTTAATTTTATGGAATGCACCGCAGAGTTTTCTGTTCCAATTACTGTTGTTGAGAAGCTTATGAATAGAGAAGATAATGAAACAAAAAATAATGTAATATTTAATATAGATATTCCTTTTATAAGTGATAAGGGAATTAAAAAATTTGTTTCACTTGAGGTATTTCTTGAAGGATTTAATAGAGGAGACTATACAAATAAGCAGATTTCATTTTTTAACTTTGGCGAATAGTTAGTGGGAGTATGTAATGGAAAGTAATAGTTATAAAAATTATAACAATAATAGTAGAAATAATTATAAAGATAATAGTAGAAATAATTATAAAGATAATAATGAAGACTACAATTGTCAGAAGAAGAGTTTTTACAATGAATTAATTGAATATAGTAAAAATGGAAGATATCCATTACATATGCCGGGGCATAAAAGAAATGAAAGGCTTTTTGATGGAATTGATCCATATAAAGTGGATATTACGGAAATAGATGGATTTGATAATTTACACAATCCTAAAGGGATAATATTGGATGCAATGAAAAATGCATCCGATTTTTTTGAGACGGACAGAACTTGGTTTTTGGTAAATGGAAGTTCATGTGGAATTTTAGCTGCTATTAGTGCAGTTACTAATATAGGAGATAAAATTATCATAGGAAGAAATTGTCACAAGGCAGTTTATAATTGTGCCAAGTTACGTAATTTAGACGTGGAATATGTATATCCGTCTTATATAGCTAAGTACGGAATAAATGGTGGTTATAATAAAGGCGAAATAGAAAATATTTTGAAAAAAAATAGAGATGTAAAGGCGGTTGTTCTTACATCCCCTACTTATGATGGAATCGTATCTGACATAGAGGAAATTGCAAGAGTAGTTCATAAATATAATACAGTCTTAATTGTGGATGAAGCCCACGGAGCCCATTTTGGAATAAGTGAGAAACTTCCGGTTCCGGCTTATAAGTTGGGAGCTGATTTAGTTATCGAAAGCACACATAAGACTTTGCCGGCAATGACACAGACAGCTTTGCTTCATTTAAAGGGCGATAGAATTGATGCAGGAAAAGTGCAGGAAATGTTGTCTATATATGAAACAAGTAGTCCTTCATATGTGCTAATGTGTAGCATTGACAAGTGTATTAGGGAGATTCAGAAAAATGGTCAACAAAGATATGATGAATTGTTGAATGTTATTAACAAAATCAGAAAAAATGTTAATAAGTGTAAGTACATTTCAATACCATGTGAAGAATTAAAAAATGAAAATAATATTTTTGATGTAGATGTAACGAAGCTTATTATTAATGTAAATAATAGTGGAATAACAGGTAAGCAGTTAGGGGATATTCTCAGATACAAGTATAATATTGAAGTTGAAATGGATTCACTAAAGTATGTGCTTGGGATAACTACTATATGCGATGATTATAAAGAACTTGAAAGATTGGCAGAGGCTTTAAAGGAAATAGATAAGTCCTTGGAAGAAAAGCAGAATGAAAATATTTCTGTAGAGTTACTGAAAAATAAAAGAATGTATTCAATATACGAAACAGATTTGAAAGAAAAAAATACAGTTAATCTGTTTGATTCAAAGGATTGCATTTCAGGTGAATTTGTTTTTCTTTATCCGCCGGGAATCCCATTGGTTGTTCCTGGTGAAGTGATTACAGAAGAATTATTGGAACAGATTAAAGTGTATTTGGAAGCAAATATGAATATTAGCGGTTTAAAAGATAATTCAAATAAAACTATTGAAGTTGTAAAATAAATTGGAGGAATAATGTCAAAGATATTTTTTGTGTTAGGAAAAAGCTGCAGCGGAAAAGATACTATTTTCCAAAGCTTAAAAGAAAATAAACAATTAAATTTAAAAACTGTTGTAGGTTATACAACAAGACCTATGAGAGTTAATGAAAAAGATGGGGTGGAATATTTTTTTGTTGACCAAAATAAGCTTGAAGAATTGAAAAAGGCTAAAAAGGTTATTGAGTGCAGAGATTATAATACTGTGTATGGAATATGGAGTTATTTTACAGTCGATGACGGCCAGATAGATTTAAATAACGGAGATTATTTGTATATTGGTACTTTGGAATCATATGAGCAGATGATTGATTTTTATGGTGAAGATGTTGTGGTGCCGTTATATATACAGGTTGAAACAGGTGAAAGATTGGCAAGGGCTGTTAACAGGGAAAGAAATCAAAGTGAGCCAAAGTACAAGGAGTTATGCAGAAGATTTCTGGCTGATGAGGAAGATTTCTCAGAAGAAAAAATAGAGAAAGCCGGTATAAAGAAAAGGTTTGAGAACAATAACTTAAATCAGTGTATAAAAGAAATAGAGCAGGAAATATTAAAAAAAATAAAGTAAGAATAAAATAAACAAGTATTATATTATTTTTAAGGTTATGTTTTATCTGGAAATGGCTAAAGCATAGCCTTTTTTATTTATTTATGTTATTATAAATTAGTATGACCATAGATTAATTTTTAGGAGTGAAGATGGAATCAGAAAGAATTCTGGGACAAAATCATATATTAAGACATTTTGAAAATGCTATTAGAATGGGAAAAATTTCTCACGCCTACATTATAAATGGGGAAGAAGGATCGGGAAAGATGAATCTTGCAATTCATTTTGCCAAGGCTTTGCAGTGTGAGAGAAACAATTCTAATAAAGCCATTAATGAAGATGGTGAAAGAATTACTGTTCCGGGAACAGCATGCGGGCAGTGTAAGTCATGTAAGCAGACGGATTCAAAAAACCAGCCGGATATTAAGTATATTACCTACGAAAAATCAGGTATTGGTGTTGATGAAATAAGAGAGCAGATAAATGATGATATTGACATTAAGCCATATAGCAGTCCATATAAGATATATATTGTTCCGGAAAGTGAAAAGATGACAGTGCAGGCACAGAATGCATTGTTAAAAACAATTGAAGAACCACCGGAATATGCCATTATAATCTTGTTAACTACAAATGCGGATACTTTTCTTCAAACTATTTTATCGCGTTGTGTTATGTTAAATATCAGACCTGTAAAGGAAGATATAATAAAGAATCAATTAACATCACAGTATGGTGTAGGGGATTATGAAGCAAGAGTTGCAGCAACATTTTCTAATGGAAATCCGGGCAAGGCGATTAAACTTGCAACATCTGAAGAATTTAAAGAATTAAAACAGTATGTTGTTGGAATGTTTATGTCTTTGGAAAAAGGCGGAATGGATATTATTGGGGAGGCAATTAAGAAAACAGGAACTTTTAAAAAGCAGATTGATGAATACTTTAGCTTAATGCGAATTTGGTTTAGGGATATACTTGTCTATAAGGCAACTAAGGAAGAAGACCAGATTATTTTTCAGGATGAGTATATGACAATAGAAAAAATGAGTCAGACATATTCATTTGATGATATTAATGACATTCTTAAGGCAATAGATCTGGCAGAAAGCAGAATTAAGTCAAATGTTAATTTTGATTCCACTATAGAAATATTATTACTTTCCATTAAGGAAAAAACTTCAGGAAAATAAACATAGATTGGATAACAGTTAGAACAAGGAGACAGAAATGATTAAAGTTATAGGAGTTAGATTTAGACAGGCAGGAAAGATATACAATTTTAGTCCCGCAGATTTTCAGGTAAAGGTAGGAGACCATGTTATAGTTGAAACTGCAAGGGGAATTGAATATGGTTCAGTTGTTCAGGGAATAAGAGAAGTAGCGGATGATAAGGTTATTATGCCATTAAAGTCCGTTATACGTATTGCAACTGAAGAGGATGATAAAAAAGCAATTGAAAATAATGAGAAAGAAAAGAAAGCATTTAAAATCTGCAAAGAAAAAATTGCAAAACATGGTTTGGAAATGAAACTTATTGAAACAGAATATACTTTTGATAATAATAAAGTTTTATTTTATTTTACGGCAGATGGACGAATTGACTTTAGAGAACTTGTAAAGGATTTGGCTTCAGTATTTAAGACAAGAATTGAACTTAGACAGGTTGGCGTTAGAGATGAAACAAAAATGCTTGGGGGAATAGGCATTTGTGGCAGAACACTTTGCTGTAATACTTATTTGTCAGAATTTATTCCTGTGTCAATTAAGATGGCAAAGGAACAGAGTCTTTCACTTAATCCAACAAAGATTTCAGGTATTTGTGGAAGATTAATGTGTTGTCTTAAGAATGAGCAGGAAGCATACGAGGAATTAAATTCTAATTTACCTGACATTGGAGAAAAAGTTAAGACTTTTGATGGCTTTAAGGGTGAAGTTGTAAGCGTAAATGTTCTTAGACAGAAGGTTAAAATAGTAGTTGAAGTTGATGACGAAAGAGAAATTAAAGAATATGCCATTGACGAGTTAAAGTTTAAGCCAAAGAAGAAGAAGTTTAATCTTGCTTCAGAGGAATTAAAGGCATTAAAGGGACTTGAAGATAAGGGAGAGTCCAAATTAGATTAATTGTAAAGGCAGAGATTATAATTGGAAGTAAAGTTGCAATCAGGTGAACAAATTGTAGATTTGGAGAGAAATGGATATAAAATAATTCAGAACAGAGAGAGATTCTGTTTTGGAATGGATGCCGTTCTGTTAACGGGTTTTGCTAAGGTAGGAAAAGGCGAAAGAGCATTAGATCTTGGAACAGGTACTGGAATTATTCCAATATTACTTGAAGCAAAAACAGAAGGACAGGACTTTGAAGCATTGGAAATTCAGCCTGAAAGTGCTGAAATGGCAAGAAGAAGCGTTATGCTTAACAACCTTCAGGACAGAATTAAAATAGTCGACGGAGATATAAAAGAAGCTTCTAAGATTTTTGGGGCAGCAAGTTTTAATGTTGTAACAACTAATCCACCATATATGACTGAAAATCATGGTGTAAAAAATCCCGATGAGCCTAAGGCAATTGCAAGGCATGAAATTAAATGCAATCTTGAAGATGTAATAAGAGAGTCAGCTAAGTTACTAAAGCCTAAGGGAAGATTTTATATGGTTCACAGACCTAGAAGGTTGGCTGAAATTATTAGTCTTATGAAGGAATATAGAATTGAGCCTAAAAGACTTAGAATGATACATCCTTTTGCGGACAGAGATGCAAACATGCTTCTAATAGAAGGGGTAAGAGGCGGAAAGTCAATGATGGTAGTGGAACCGCCACTTGTTGTGTACGATGAGCCGGGAGTTTATACTAAGGAAATACACAGAATATATGGATTTTAGCATTTTGCAGAATAGAGGTAGAAATGGCAGGAAAATTATATTTATGCGCCACACCAATAGGAAATCTTGAAGATATTACATATAGAGTTGTAAGAACTTTAAATGAAGTAGATTTGATTGGGGCAGAAGATACAAGAAACAGCATAAAATTGCTTAATCATTTTGATATAAAAACACCAATGACAAGCTATCATGAGTTTAACAAATATGATAAGGCAAAACAGTTGGTTGAAATGATGAAGGAAGGCAAAAACATTGCCATTATAACTGATGCGGGAACGCCGGGAATATCTGATCCGGGGGAAGAAGTTGTGAGACAGTGCTTTGAAGCAGGCATACAGGTAACATCATTGCCAGGTCCTGCGGCATGTATTACAGCGCTTACAATGTCAGGTCAGAAAACAAGAAGATTTTGTTTTGAAGCTTTTTTACCAAAAGATAAAAAAGAAAAAGTAGCAGTTCTTGAAGAATTAAAAAATGAAACAAGAACAATTATAATATATGAGGCACCTCACAGGCTGGCAAGAACCTTAAAAGAATTAAGGGAAACACTTGGAAACAGACAACTTACATTATGTAGAGAGTTAACCAAGAAATATGAGGAAGCTGACAAAACAACAATAGACCAGGCAATAGAGAAATACAATGAAAAAGAACCTAGAGGAGAGTATGTTCTTGTGATAGAGGGAAAATCTCAGGAAGAAATACAGGAAGAAAACAAACAAAAATGGGAATCAATGACAATAGAAGAACATATGGAATACTATATAAGTCAGGGGAACGACAAAAAGTCAGCTATGAAACTTGTTGCAAAAGACAGAGGAGTTTCCAAAAGAGACATATATAACCAATTAATAAAGTAGAAGTAAGAAGCGCATCACTTGGTGTGCTTTCTTTGTTGTATAACAGGAAATAGTGGTCTGAAAACACGTTGATTTTCTTATTTTGCTCCGCCGTTTATTGTAAGTCCAAAAATCAAAACTCGCCTACGGCTCAGACAGTTGATTTTTGGCTTACACTATGCTCGCAAAATTTCAAAAATCTGCCTATTGTTTTCAGTCCCACTATTTCCTAGTATACAATATAAAAAAGAAAGCACACCAGATGATGCGCTTCCTTCTTCATTATTGGCTTTTGTAAAAAAGCCTCTGAATCCAATTGTTTAAGTTTTTATTATTTATATAAATTCTCTATTGAATAACTGTCCTTTTGTAATACAGGTTGAACCTATAGGCTCTTTAGCAAGTGTAGTCGCTAAGAGCTGCAGCAATTGCATCGCCCTGGTACTGTGAATGAATGTTAAGCTGTAAAGGCTTAGAAAGGTCAAGTGCAAAAATGCCCATTATTGATTTTGCATCAATAGCGAAACGGCCTGAAACTAAGTCAAAATCATTCTCAAACTTGTTTAAATCCTTTACGAAGGACTTTACTTTTTCAATTGAATTCAAGTTAACTGTTACTGTTTTCATAATAAATACCTCCTAAAACAGAAATGTGATTACTTGAATGGGATTTGTTTAATCCTTCATTCGGCTTACATATTATATCCTGTTTGGAAATTAGTCAAGAGAAAAATGCGTTAAATATTTAACAAAGTTTAAGAGGCTTTTTTACAAAAAACTAGTTAATTATATGGGAATAATAGACGAAAAAGTTAAAATGTATGAATAATAACGTTATAAATAACTGATAAAAAATATCAAAACTGTAAATATTTCATATAAAAATGACTAAAAGTAATAGGACAAAATAATAAAGAATAATATATAAAAATAATAAATAAGAGTAGAAAAATGTTAAATTATATATGGTTTTTTATGATTGTCATAGGTGTAATTTATGGTTTTATAACTGGAAATATAGAAAAAGTAGGAAGCGGGGCAATTGAATCTGCAACGGAAGCTGTAAAATTATGTATTACTATGGTGGGTATAATGAGTATGTGGATGGGCTTTATGGAAGTTGCAAGAACATCCGGCTTAATTAGAAAAGCGGAAAAGGGATTAGATCCGGTTGTAAGTTGGCTTTTTCCAAATATTCCAAAGAATCATCCCGCACTGGCAAGTATAACAACAAATATTATTGCAAATATATTAGGCCTGGGCTGGGCAGCAACTCCGGCAGGTTTGAAAGCAATGGAAGAATTGTCAGCAAAGCCTGTGGAACAAAAGGGTGGTAATTTGCCGGCCTATATGGCAACAGATGAAATGTGTACTTTTTTGGTTGTAAATATTTCGTCTCTACAGTTAATTCCGGTTAATATTATTGCGTATCGAAGCCAGTATGGAAGTGCCAATCCTGCAGCAATTGTTGGACCGGCAATTATTGCCACAACAATAAGTACATTGGTGGGTGTGATATGGTGCAAGATTAAGTGCAAAGGAAGAATAAGGAATAATTAATATAATATTTGAAATTATCATATGTAAAGGGTATACTAAAAATCAAGTTGAATAAATTTTGATAGAACATATGGAGAAATTAATGGACGGAAGAAGTAATGTAGGAATTAAAAAGGCAGAAAAAGTATTTTGTATGGTTTTGGCAATGTTAATGGCAATTGTAATAACCATAAATGTTTCAGCAGGAGAAAGTATAAGTAAAGCTAAGATAGATGAATATCTGTATACAATTGCGTACAGTCAGCAGGAACAGGTTAAGGAGCCGATATATGGCTCAATAGATGGAGAGTGGAATATTATAGGTCTTGCCAGATATGGAGCAGTTACAAAAGATTATATTTCTAAATACAAAGAAAATCTTTTAAAAGAAGTAAAGGCAAAAGATGGTGTTTTGTCCACAAGAAAATATACAGAATATTCAAGAGTTGTTATTGCGTTGGCTTCAATAGACGAAAATCCAACAAATTTTGGTGGGTATAATTTGTTAAAGCCATTGGCTGAGTTTGACAATGTAAACAAGCAGGGAATTAACGGCTCAATATATGCTTTAATTGCCATTCACAGCAGTAATTACAAAATTCCAAAGCCTGACAAAAATTATACAGGGGAAGTTACTACAGTAAAGAAATTAATAGAGTATATCATTAAAAATCAAAACAGTGACGGTGGTTGGAGCATGGCGGACAAGTCTGAGTGCGACATTACAGCCATGGCAGTGCAGGCGTTGTCTTTTTATTATACAGGCAGTGATAAAAGTGTAAAAAAATCAGTTGATAAGGCATTAAAGTTTTTAAGCAGGCAACAAAACAATGATGGAGGATATTCAGCAGAAGGCATTAGCAACTGCGAAAGCACAGCCCAGGTTTTGATGGCAATATCAGCTCTTAACATTAATATAGAAGATTCGCGTTTTGTAAAGAATGGAAATACAGTACTTAACGGGCTTTTAGATTATTATAGTAATGGAAAGTTTTCACATACTAAAAACGGTGGTTACAATCATATGGCAACTGAACAGGGTTTTTGTGCTTTGACAGCATATTATAGAAGTTTGACTATAATGAATGGATTTTATGATATGGCAGACGGAATTTCATATCAAAAAGTATCCAAAAAAGTTCTTGAAAAAAAGAAGACTGCCGCTTCCAAAACTAAAACAATTAAAACCGTAAAGAAAACAACAAAAAAGAGTACCAAAAAAAATACCTCAAAAAGCACTGTAAGTGATAAGGATAAAGAAGAAACTACTTCAGTAAAAAATAATAAAAAAAGCAGCAGTTCAAATAAAAAGTCTAACAAGAACACAAAAACTAAATCAACAAAAAACAGTAAATCAAAAACAAACAAAAAAGTAAAAAAATCAAATAAAAAAGTAAAAAAATCAAATAAAAAAGAAGAATCAGAAACAACAGTTAAAAATTCAAAAAATAATACAAGTGATGATGCAAAAGTCGGAGAAAAAGAAGCTAAGATTAATGATATAAATGGAAAGAAGAATCAATCTAACAGAACCGAGATAGTAATAGGCGTTATTGCAGCAGTTGTTATGGTTATTGCAATTATTGTTTATATAATAGGAAAAAGGAAAGCAGAAAATGAAAAATAAAATTACCGGAAAATTATTAGTTTTAATTATAAGCATATGTATTTTGCTATGTGGTTGTGGAAACAGTAAGGATGATACAACAGGCAAAAAAAGTGCGGGAAAGTGTACCATATCTGTAGATTGTTCGACTATATGGGACAATGAGGATATGCTTGATAAGTCCATAAAGGATTATGTGCCAAAGGATGGTGTAATTTTAAAAGAGAGAACTGTGTCCTATTATGACGGAGAAACAGTTTATGATGTTTTAAAGAGAGAATTAAAAAAAGACAATATTTTAATGGAGGCATCATTTGCGGGCGATAGCGTGTATGTAGAAGGCATAAATAATATTTATGAATTTTCATGTGGTGAGCAGTCAGGATGGATGTATGAGGTAAACGGAGTTTATCCGGGAAAAAGCTGTAGCAAGTATGATGTTGAAGATGGCGATATAATTAAGTGGAATTATACATGCAAATTAGGAAAGGATTTGGAAGGTGAATGATGAATTTTCAAGATTTCATCCTTTAGTCAATATAGTATTTTATATTTGTGTACTGGGTATAACAATGTTTCAAATGCAGATTGGATTAATAATTATTTCCTTTATTGTAGCGTTGATATACTACATTTTTTTAAAAAAAGAATGGAATCTAAAATTTTTTTGTGGGGTAATGGTGGTATTTTTGACTTCTGCAGTTATAAACCCTCTATTTTCTCATAGAGGAAGCACTCTTTTGTTCTATTTATTTACGGGAAATCCGGTTACATTAGAGTCAATAGTATATGGGTTTGCAACAGCAGGAATAATATGTGCAATGATTATGTGGTTTGGGAGCTTTAACATAATCATAACAACAGATAAAATATTGGCAGTTCTTGGGAAGACAATGCCTGTAATAGCAACTTTGTTGACTATGATTTTAAGGTTTATTCCTAAGATGACAGAGCATGGAAAAGATACTTTGGAAGCCAATCAGGCATTAAATGGAGTTAAAAGGCAGGATAAAGGCAAAACAATAAAAGCAAAAATAAAAAATCTTAAAGACAAGTTTAAGGAAGAAGCAAAGATTTTTTCAATTATAACAACATGGTCTTTGGAAAACTCAGTGGATACGGCAGATTCAATGAGGGCAAGAGGATACGGAACAGGAAAAAGGACAAGCTACAACAATTATAGGTTTACGGTAAGAGATGGAATTATTTTATTGTGGAGCATAGTGCTGACGATAGCAACAATTGTGGCATTGCATAATGAAATAATAATAACTTATTATTATCCGACAATAAGGATTAAGAATGATGTAATGGCATATGTAATTTTTGGACTATTATGTTTAACACCTGTTTTGATAAATATTTGGGAGACATTAAGATGGAACAGATTAAAATCAAAGATTTAACTTTTTTTTATAATAAGCAGGAAAAACCGGCAATAGAAAATCTCTCTTTTAATATAGAAAAGGGAGATTTTGTTGTGCTGTGCGGAAAATCAGGCTGCGGAAAAAGTACTCTTTTAAGATGTTTAAAACCTATAATTAAGCCTTATGGGAAAACTTTAGGTGACATTATTTTTGAAAATGAGAAATTGGAAAAATTAAGTGAAAGACAACAGGCTGAGAAAATAGGCTTCGTTATGCAAAATCCCGAACATCAGATAGTAACGGACAAAGTTTGGCACGAATTGGCTTTTGGTTTGGAGAGCCTTGGGTATTCCACAGACGAAATACAGTTAAGAGTAACGGAAATGGCTGAATATTTTGGAATAACGGATTTGTATTATAATTCGGTAAATCAGCTTTCAGGAGGTCAGAAACAGTTACTTAATCTGGCAGCAACTATGGTAATGGGACCGGAAATATTGATTTTGGACGAACCTACGGCACAGCTTGATCCTATTGCAGCAGAGAACTTTTTAGGAACATTAAAAAAGATAAATGATGAACTTGGAATAACTGTAATTTTGTCAGAACACAGGCTTGACAATGTTTTGGCTTACGGAAATAAAGTTATTGTAATGGATAGTGGAAAGATACAATATTGCGGAGAGCCATATAAAATATTGGAACATAATATAGATGAAGATGTGCTAAAGCTTATGCCTATGGCAACAAGAATTTATTATGAGTCAGGAATGGAAGGAGCAGATGAAAAGATTCCAATATCCATTTCAGACGGAAGAAGATGGCTTGAAAGATTGGTTAAAAACGGAAGCAAAAATGTTGAAGATATAGAAAAAGGTTTAGATAAAGAAATAAATGAAAATACCAAAAGAAATATAAGTGAAGATATAAATAAGAAAGTAATAGTTAAAAAAGATTATGCAATTAAGTGCAAAAATGTTTGGTTCAGATATGAAAAAGCCAGTCCTGATATTATAAAGGGATTAAATTTTGAAATAAAAAAAGGTGAAATTTTTGCTATTCTTGGCGGAAATGGAACAGGAAAAACTACAACTATGGGCATAATAAGCGGAATTAGAAAAGCTTATAGAGGAAAGATTAAAATTAACGGAACAGTGTCAGCTTTGCCACAGAATGTGCAGACTTTGTTTAAAGAAGAAACTGTGGAAGATGAACTAATTGGGGTTAGCAGCAACTTAATCGAAAAAATGGAATTAATCAATGTGCTTAAACAGCATCCATACGATATAAGTGGAGGGCAACAGCAGAAAGTTGCTTTGGCAAAGGTTTTGGCAAAAAATCCTGATATTCTGTTACTGGATGAGCCTACAAAGGCAATTGACGGAATATATAAGGAAAGCCTTGGCAGGTTAATGATGGATTTGAAAAATCGGGGCAAGACAATTGTTATGGTAAGTCATGATTTGGATTTTTGTGGACAATATGCTGACAGATGTGGATTGTTCGCCCAGGGAAACCTTATTGGTGTTAATAACGTTAGAAAATTTTTTACAAAAAACAAATTTTATACCACATCGGTTAATAAAATGGCAGGAAGAAGTATAGAAAATGCAGTCAATAAGGAGGATGTAGTATGCTTTTTAAAGGCAGAGAATATTATTTAGCGGCAATTCTTATTATTGTAATTTCCATATTTCTTTTTATGTGGTCTTTTGAGAAAAGAAAACCTAAAACAAGAGAAGTTGTTGTATTGGCGGTAATGACTAGTATTGCAACATTGGGCAGAGTAATGTTTTTTATGTTGCCTCAGTTTAAACCATGCGTGGCAATAATAATTATTACGGGAATTATGTTGGGAAAACAAGCAGGTTTTTTATGTGGTGCTTTAACGGCTTTTGTGTCAGATTTTTTCTTCGGTCAGGGACCATGGACGCCATGGCAAATGTTCGCCTTCGGAATTATCGGATTCATTTCTGCAATAGTTTTTCAAAAAAGAAAGTACTTAGCCTACAACAAAGTAGCACTTTGCGTATATGGATTTATAATGACTTTTGTTGTGTATGGGCTAATACTTGATACGGCAACAGTTTTTATGTACACGGATAGGCCTAAAATTAGCAGTTTTATGTCAACCTATGCCATGGGAATACCTTTTAATATAGTACATGGAATTGCAACAGTTGTTTTTCTTCTGCTTCTTGCAAAACCGCTCTTTAATAAGCTTAGCAGAATGAAAGAGAAATATGGTATGTATAATAAAAAAGACAACTTAAATTAGTAAAGTTAAATAGGTGTTAAAAAATAAAAAAATAAGTTGAATTTGGTCGGGTATGGTGCTATTATGAATCAGGTTTGAAAAAATATTTTTATAATAAAAGAAAGAGTCTGACAGTTAAAAGTCAGACTGTCGGTGTGTGTTGTACCGACATAGTTTAAGGAGGAAAAAACAATGGAAGAGTACGGATATTTGTGGCAATTAGCACTTATTCTAATGAGTACTAAATTTCTAGGCTTACTTACTAAAAGATACAAAATGCCACAGGTAGTAGGTGCCTTACTTGCAGGACTTTTACTTGGACCTGCAGTATTAGGAAATTTGTTATCAGGTGTAGTTATTGGAGGACATCATTTAGAAAATTTGGCTTTACACCAGACAGATTTTATTGAACATTTGTCTGAAATTGGTGTTATCGTTCTTATGTTTTGTGCCGGTCTTGAAACAGACATTAACGAACTTAAAAAATGTGGAAAAGCATCATTTATTATTGCAGTGTTAGGTGTTATTGCACCACTTATAGGTGGTGGAGCATTTACATATTGGTTCTTAGAAGAAGGTTGGATTGAGGCAAGCCCTGATAGTTCATTATTTATTCAGGCAGTGTTTGTAGGTGTAGTTTTAACTGCAACATCAGTTAGTATCACAGTTGAGACATTGCAGGAAATGGGAAAACTGAAAACAGCATCAGGAAATGCCATTCTTGGAGCAGCCATTATTGATGATATTTTAGGTATTATCGTTCTTACAATTGTAACAAGTCTTGGTGGTGGAAAGGCTACAGCAGGTGATTCAGCACCATTATGGTTAGTATTATTAAAGATAGCATTGTTCTTTGTATTTGTTGCTATTTTTGGATATATTGTTTATAAGTTCTTCAAATGGTGGAGACAGAGAGACGGAAAAGGAATGCACAGACACGCAATTATGGCATTTGTTATTTGTTTATTAATGTCATTTGCAGCAGAGTATTTCTTTGGTGTAGCAGATATTACAGGTGCATTCTTCGCAGGTGTAATTATTTCAATGACACAGGAAGACCAATTTATTGCATCTAAGTTTGATGTAATTGGTTATATGTTCTTAAGCCCTATTTTCTTTGCAAGCATTGGTCTTAAGGTGGACGGTGATGCAGTTATGTCTATGGGATGGACAGTTGCAGTATTTGCAGTATTATTAACTGTTATTGCTGTTGTAACAAAGATTATCGGTTGTGGACTTGGTGCAAAGGTTTGTGGCTATAAGAATTATCAATGTATAAGAATTGGTGTAGGTATGATTTCAAGAGGTGAAGTTGCCTTAATCGTTGCAAACAAGGGTATTGAAGCCGGACTTATGAGTTCAGCAGTTGTTGCACCGGTTATTATTGTTGTTATTGTTACAACAATTGTAACGCCTATCGTATTGAAACCTGTATTTATGAGTGGAAATAAGACAGCATCTGATGTTCCTACAACAAGTAAGTTAGTAGAAAATTACGAGCAGAGAGAAAAAATCGGAAAAACAAATAGATAATTAATATGAGATAATAGGAATCTCCATGTCGAAATGATGTGGGGATTCTTTTTGGTTTAGGATAAGTAATAGGTATCTTTTTTATATCATAAAATAGAGTAATAAATATTAAAGAGGTTGCTATGTCGATAATAGTAACAGTATCTTCAATGATTATTCCTGCAATAATGCTGTTTATTGTGGGTTATGGCATGATAAAAAAGAAAAATGTTTATGATGATTTCGTAAATGGTGCAAAGGACGGTTTTACAACGGTAATAAAAGTTATGCCAACGCTAATAGGACTTATGGTGGCAGTGGGAGTTTTGAGAGAATCAGGTTTTATGACGGATTTAGGCAATGCGCTTGGAAAGTTTACTGATCCCATAGGATTTCCGGGGCAGTTAATGCCGGTAACCATAGTAAAAATATTCTCATCCTCAGCGGCAACCGGAATGGTTCTTGATATATTTAAGGAGTATGGACCTGATTCGTACATAGGAAACGTAGTATCTTTAATGATGAGTAGTACTGAAACTGTATTTTATACTATGTCAGTATATTTTATGGCGGCAAAAGTGACGAAAACAAGATGGACTTTATCAGGAGCATTAATTTCAACGTTAACAGGTACAGTTGCAAGTGTAATATTAGCAGGATTGTTGTAGTAAAAGAAAACCCCGAAATCAGACATAACTTTGATTTCGGGATTTTTGTAAAATAAAAAATTTATTAAACATTATTAAAAAATAGATTACGCGGATTGTGAACTGTTTCCAACTCTTACAATGTTATCCTTATCAGTAAAAGGTGTATATCCATTTTTCAACGGTTTTAAAGTCTGCAGGTCCGATTGTTAGAAAGCTTTTATGAAAATCTTTTAAATTAAAGTCAGTTCCAAGTTGTTTTTGAACTTTTTCTTTTAACGCTGTTATTTCAAGGTAGCCTACGTAATATTGCAAATAGTTTGCAGGTTCATTGATTACAGTCTGATAAATATTTTTGCAAATATCATCTCCGGTAATATTATAATTTTTCAAAAAATCTTTTGTTTCCTTAAAAGACCAGCCTTCATAATTAATGCCAATATCGCAAAGAGAGTAAAGTGCCAGGGAATAGGAGGCACTACAACTTAGGGCTTTGGCCAGTCTTTGGTCGGAATATTCGTAGGAATAGGACAGAAATTCAACATACGTAGCCCAACCTTCCGTATAACCACCATAGCTTAAAATGTGTCTGACGGGAAGGGGATTGGTTTGGAGAAAAAAAGCCGATTGGTACATATGTCCCGGAATCCCCTCATGGGCAAGGGTGGTGTAAATATCCTGTTTGCTGAAAGCATCACTTTCATTAATATAAATAACATTATTGTTTGTATCATCAATTGCAGGAGTCAGAAAAAAAGCAGGGCTTAAATAATCCTGAAGATTTTCGTCTACGTATTTAACAGTGTAATTAATGTTTCCAATATTAGGAAAATCATCAGTGTATTTGGAATTAAGTTCTTTTAAAATAGCTTGGGGACTTTTGGAATTATGTTCTTCGCTGTAAAACATATTTTCAAGTTCAGGATTAACGGTAAGTATGGAATACATAGTTCGCATATCCTTCATTAACCGTGACTGAATATCTGATTTTAATTCAAGAACAGATTTGCTACTTCCGGTATAATTTTTTACAAGAAATTCATAGTAGCTTTTGCCGTTTTTTAAATGACAGATGCCCTTGTTATTTTTGCAATAACCACTTTTCTGCAAGTCTTTAAGAGAGGATATAATTTTGTTATATCCCGGAAAAACACTTGAATTAATCAGGTCCAAATTTTTATTTATATAATTATTTTTTTCACTGTCGGAAAGAAATTTACAGTTTGAAATTTTGCTGACAAATGAAGTATGGAAAAGATTGTCCTTAGGTTTGTTTTCTGCCAGAAATGAAATACATTGTTTAATAACAAGATTACAGGTTTCAGAACCTAAAAAGCTGTTGTTCTTTGCTTTTAATATTTGAAATTCACATATTTGGTTAAAAAAATCATTTATTTGTGAGACAAGAGTAAGATAATTATCAATATCTTTTTTGTCAGCAAAGGTGTACTCGGCAAAGAGAATTGGAAGCTGTGCCTGAATGCCTGTGGTGGGACTTAGAACAGGATTGCAAAGGCAAAGATCTCCGTAATCAAGTTGATTCCTAAAATAATCCAATAAAACATCATAGGTAAGCTGTTCTTTTTGGGACAGTTTTTTATAGTTAAAATCCTTTAAGAGGTTAATTTGATTAATGTAGTATTGCTGGCTTTTTACCATGGAATCATAAGAAAAGTCCCCTAAGGTAACAGGAGAATTCTGAATGTTTTTATCCGGCGTTTTTATATAAAAATGCATACTTAACGAATCAGAAAGAAGTTGTTCATCAAAAAGATTTTGGGCATAGGTTTGAAAATCATTGTTAGCGTTGCCAGAGTGTTTTTGATCTAAATTAGAATAATTATTATTTTTTAAATAATAGGAAAATAAAAGAATACAGGTAAGTGTTAAAAGAGCAACTGTGTATCTTAAATACTTTTTCTTTAAGAAAAAAGAAGCGTTTGACTGATTTTTTAAGTTCATAAGCTGTAATCCGGAAAATATTACTTTATACTAGAATATTATTTTTGATGTAAATGTATGATATTTAAAAAAAATATGGTACAATTAAAAGGAATGTACGAAAAAATAAGTACAGTAGAATAATAACAAATTAAAAAATACAAAAGAAAAAAAGACTGAAAGGGTAAGGTATTGAAATGGATGTATTAATGTTAAAACCGGTATTTAAAGATGCTATTTGGGGCGGAAAATTACTTTCTGACTTTGGATACAAAGAAGCAGGTGACAGCGCAGGCGAATGCTGGGGAATTAGTGCTCACAAAAATGGTGATTGTACAGTAATGAATGGGGAGTTTGCAGGAAAGACTCTTTCATGGTGCTGGGAAAATCATAGAGAATTATTTGGAAATATGGAAGGGGATGTTTTCCCTTTATTAATAAAGATTTTAGGAGCTGAGGATGATCTTAGCATACAGGTTCATCCAAACAATGAATATGCAGCAGAACATGAAAACGGTGCTCTTGGAAAGACAGAGTGCTGGTACATTCTTGACTGTAAAGAGAATGCTACTATTGTTATTGGTCATAATGCTAAGGATAAAGAAGAATTGGCAGATATGATTCATAATGCAAGATGGAATGAATTAATCAGAGAAGTTCCAATTAAAAAAGGTGACTTTTTCCAGATTAATCCGGGATGTCTTCATGCAATTAAAGGTGGAACACTTTTAATTGAAACACAGCAGAGTAGTGATGTAACATACAGAGTTTACGATTATGACAGACTTCAGAATGGCAAGCCAAGAGAGCTTCATGTTCAGCAGAGTATTGATTGTATAGTAGCTCCTCATGAAGATTTTAAACAGGAAAGAGTAGTTAAAAACTTTGACGGAATGACAAGTACACGTTTAGTTAAATGTCCATATTATACACTGGAGAAATGGGATGTAGACGGAAAGTACACATTTAAAATGGACAAGAACTTTATGAATGTAAGTGTTATTGAAGGTAACGGAAAAGTTAATGGAAGAGAAATAAGCAAGGGAGATCATTTTATTATCCCATCACTTATGGAAGAATGTACATTAGAGGGAAATATGTCAGTGATGGTATCTTTTGCTTAAAAAGATAGAGAGGTACGCCGGATGTTATCAGAAAGAGGACTTCAGATTGTAGACAAGTTAATAGAGAATAATCGAATACCAATAACATCAAAAACTCTTGCAATATATCTTGGTGTTTCTGAGCGAAGTGTAAAAACGTATATTAAGGAAGTATCAGATTTTTGTAATGAACATAGTATGATTTTGGAGAGAAAGCCGGGAATTGGTTTCGTAGCTGATTTTACTGACCAGCAGATTAAGCAGGTAGCCGACTTAAAGAGAGATAAGAAGATTGTTATGTCTAAAGAGCAGAGAATGAGCTATATTATGTACATTCTCTTAAGTGGTTGGGATACTTACACATTGTCACTTTTTTCAGAAGAATTAAATGTAAGTAAGAAAGTTATTAGTGACGATATTAATTCTATTTTTAAGGAATTTAGTAAGTACAATATTCGAATTAACAGAGTTGCAGGTCACGGCGTGTTTATTACCGGTGATGAATTTTCAATCAGGCGTGCAATGAAGAGTTATTGCAAGTACAGTATTGGAAATAAAGTTATACGAGAAGCGTCTGATAACAGAATAAGCGTGGAAGACCAGGAACTTTGGATTAATAATTTCGGTCAGGATAATTTTGAAAAATCTGTTGAGGTAATTCATTATATTGAAGAAACCTATGGAATTGCGTATACGGATTATTCATTTAAAATGTTGGCTGACTATCTTTGCATACAGTTATTCAGGGTAAGAATGGGAAATGTTATTACGGAAGACATAATTCCGGAAGATGAGAACATTAAATATTCTGACATTGTGGACAAGGTTGTTGAGAAGTTTAGCAGTTTAAGCAAGTGTAATCTTAACGAATATGAGAAGCAGTATATAGAGATTCTTCTGGCGTCAGCGTCAGTTCAGAGCAATACTGATTTGTACAAGGCCATAAGCAGTGACAAAGAAGAAAAAGCTAAAAAAATATCAGGTGAAATGCTTGAGTATCTGTCAGAGATTCTAAATATTGATCTGACATCTAATGAATTGTTAAAAATAAGTATGGAGAATTTTGTTCCGTCATCACTTATAAGAACTAGGTACGGAATTGAGGCAACAAACCCATTCCTTGGCGACATAAGAGAGATGTATTCAGGAATATTTGCAACATGTTTTACGTTAACAAGGTTTTATGAAAAATATTGTGGAGCAATACCAACAGATCATGAAATATCGTTTCTTGCATTGTTTGTAGGTGGGGCACTTCACAGAAATGTAAAAACAATCAGGGCTGTTATTCTTGGAACAAGCGGAATTGCTGCATCAACAATTGTTGCCAGAAAGATTGAAAGCAGAATAGAAGAAATAAAGATTGTGGCGATTTTGTCATCAGAGTTAATGGACACTATTGACCAGTATGATTGTGACATAGTTTTATCTATGATTTCTTCTTTTGAATATGAAGACAAGGTGGTTCATATATCACCGATTATAAGTGCAGAGGATGAGAAAAACATAAAGGGTAAGTGCTTTGAAATAATTTCACATCCGGAGCTTCAGAAACAGGGATTTTATTCGTTAATAGATATTGACAATATTCTCTTTGTTAATGAAAAATTAGATAAAGAAAAAATCTTAAAGGAAGCATGCAAAAGGCTTTACAACGGAGGTTATGTTAACAAAGATTTCTTTGATGACGTAATGAAAAGAGAGAAGATTGAACCTACGGCAATAGGTAACGGCGTGGCAATACCACACGGAACTCCTGATAATGTTATAAAGCCTAAGGTATTTGTTGTACGACTGGCACATCCTATTAATTGGGGGGGAAAGATGGTTGATACAATATTTATATTGGCAATTAATTTCGACAATATTGAAAGCACTAAGGCATTCTTCCATGATTTTGCAAGACTTTTGGGATCTGGTGATAAGATTGCTAGAATAAGAAAATCATTGGATATTAGAGAAATGGAGAAAATTCTAAAGGAAGAATTGTCTTGGGAGTAAAAATATAAAAACGATACAACCTTTATAACTAAAAGGCTTGATGGAAATTGCACTAAGTTTAGTGCAATTTTCTTTTTTTGGAGAAATTGAAAAAAAATTTATAACAATATAGAATGAAAACACAGGAAAGTGGTAATTTAAGAAAAGGAGGCACGGTTTTGGCTGAAAAACTTATTGATAACGATTTTGTCATGTTTGATTTAGAGGCAGACAGTGCAGAAGAAGTTATTAGAAAGATGGCAGATGTCATGGAACAGAATGACAGACTGATTGATAAGGAAATGTATGTGGCAGATGTGCTACAGAGAGAAAAAATGTCAGGAACAGCAGTAGGATTTTCAGTTGCAACACCTCATGCAAAGTCAGAAGGAGTAAAGTACGAAACCTTGACTTTTGCACATCTTAAGAAACCAATTGTTTGGGATGGAAAGGAAGAAGTCAGCATTATATTTATGATTGGCGTTCCATCACCTGCAGCAGGAAACAGACATTTGGAGATTTTGGCATCACTGTTTAGAAAAGTTATTTATGATGACTTTCGTGAGAAACTTGTTGAGGCTAAGAAACCTGAAGAAATAGTTTCACTGCTTGAAGCATTATAGAAAATATTAAAAATTTTATTATTTAGGAGGATTAAAAAATGTTATCAAAGACTTTAACAATCGAAAATTCAGAAGGATTACACATGAGACCGGCAGGTGTTGTAGCAAAGGAAATGGGAAAATTCGTATGCGACGTAACAATCGTATTCGGCGATAAGAGAATCAACGCTAAGAGTCTTATCAACATTATTTCAGCTTGTATTAAGACAGGTGCAGAAATTACATTTGAATGTGACGGAGAAGATGAAGAAGCAGCAATGGCTAAGGTTGAAGAACTTGCAAGCCAGAACTTTGGTGAATAATTTATAAGAGGTAAGAGATATGTACAAGGGTATAGCAGGATCTGAAGGAATTGGTATCGGAACAGTAGTTTTAATTGAAGAACATGAAATTAATATTGAAACTAAGAGAGTTGAAGAAACCGGAGCTGAAATTGAAAGATTACAGAATGCCATTGAAAAGTTTGTGGCAGATACAAATGTTATGGCTGAAAAAATGGATATTACTGTAGGAAAGAAGGATGCTGATATTTTAAGAGGTCATATCCAGATGCTTCAGGATCCAATGATTGAAGAACAGATTTCAGCTTTGGTTATTAGTGAAAAGATTACAGCAGAAATGGCTGTAGAGCAGGTATTAGAACAGACAGCAGAAATGTTTTCACAGATTCCTGATGAATTACTTCAGCAGAGAGCAACAGACTTTAGAGATATTAAGACAAGAATGCTTAAGATTTTATTGGGAATAGAAGATGTTGATATTTCACAGGTACCCGCAGGAACAGTTATCGTAGCAAGAGATTTAACACCTTCTATGACAGCAGGAATTAATCCGGAGAACATCGAAGGTATTCTTACGGAAGTAGGTGGAAGAACATCTCATTCAGCTATTCTTGCAAGAGCAATGGAAGTACCTGCAGTATTAAGTATTGAAAATATTTGCAGTATTGCTAAGAATGGAGATAAGGTAGTTCTTGACGGAACAAGTGGAGAAGCTATTTTAAATCCTGATGATGAAACAGTTGAAAAGTTCAAAAAGATGTACAGCGATTATCAGAATGAAAAGGCATTGTTAAAAGAATATGCAGGCAAGCCTTCACAGACTAAGGATGGCGTAAAAGTTGAATTAGTATGTAATATTGGAAAACCTGCAGATGCTAACAAGGCTGTTGAATGTGATGGCGAAGGTATTGGACTTTTCAGAACAGAATTTTTATTTATGGATAGAGATTCTATGCCTACAGAAGAAGAACAGTTTGAAGCATATAAGGAAGTAGCAGAAAAGATGAAAGGAAAACCGGTTATCATCAGAACACTTGATATTGGTGGTGACAAGGATGTTCCATATCTTGGATTGGAACATGAAGACAACCCATTCCTTGGTTTTAGAGCTATTCGTTATTGCTTACAGAGAAAAGATATTTATGAGATTCAGTTAAAAGCTTTGCTTAGAGCCAGTGCATTTGGAAAGATTAAGATTATGGTTCCACTTGTAACAGGTGTTGATGAATTAAGACAGGTTAAGGCTATGATCAAAGACATTATGGCTGAATTAGATAAGGAAGGCGTAGCTTACAATAAGAACATTGAAGTTGGTGTAATGATGGAAACACCTGCAGCCTGCATGATGGCAGATGTTCTTGCAAAAGAAGCAGCTTTCTTTAGTATCGGTACAAACGATCTTACAGGATACACAATGGCAGTAGATAGAGGAAATGCAAAGGTTGCATATCTTTATTCAACATATAATCCGGCAGTACTTAGAGCAATTAAGCGTATTATCGAATGTGGTAAGAAAGAGGGAATTATGGTAGGTATGTGTGGAGAAGCAGCAGCAGATTCAAAACTTATCCCACTTCTTTTAGCATTTGGTTTAGATGAATTTAGTGTAAGTGCTACAAGTGTATTAAAGACAAGAAAGACTATTTCCGATTGCACAATGGATGAATGTAAGGCATTAGCTGATAAAGTTATGGCATGTGTAACAGAGGAAGAAGTTTTAGAAATTTTAGGATAGTCATAAATCAATAAATAAATGCATATTTTTGGTTTGTTAACGAAGAGCAATTATAACTGGGAGAAATCTTTGGTGTAATTGCTCTTTTCCTTTCTATTTTTTTCGAAAAATAAGTAGTTTTATACAAAAAGTTATGTAACCCTTGACAAACCCCTGAAAATATTAAGAATATAAAGTATAGATTAATGTACGAAGAAGGGGGAAGTTATGCTTGCAAGAGAACGACAAAATACAATTGTTGAAATAGTAAACAGAGAAGGTTCAGTAAGAGTAAAAAATTTAAGTAAAAAATTTGGAGTAACAGAGGATAGTATTAGAAAAGACTTAGCTCATTTAGAAAAAGACGGAATGTTAAAGAAGACTTATGGTGGGGCAGTAAGAGTCAGGACAAACAGTCATGACAGATATGTTTCACAGAGAATAGGTAAGAACGTAGAAGAGAAGCGTGTAATAGCAAAAAGGGCTTATGAAATAATTCAGGACGGCGATGTTATTTTTCTTGATATTTCAACCATAAATATTGAACTGGTAAAACTTATAGTTGAGGCAGACAGACCGGTTACAGTTGTTACAAATATGATTGATGCCATACTTATAATGCTTTATGAGAAGGATACCAAGACTAAACTTATTTTCCTTGGTGGAAAATTAAACAGGGGCAGAGATGGTTTCGTTGGAACAATAACTAACAGAAATATCTCTAACTATCAGTTTGATAAGGCATTTATGGGAGTGGTTGGAATAGATGTCAACAGAAACAGAGTTTATACATATGATACGGAAGATGCATTAACAAAGAAGTCTGTAATGGAAGTAAGTAATGAGTGTTATATGCTTATGGAAAGAGAGAAACTTTCTAAGGATGGCAATTACAAATATGCCGGCATAGACGAGTTTACCGGATTAATTATGGAAGAAAGTGTAGAAGGCACCATAATGTCAAAATTAAAGTCCTATAATATTGATATATATTGTTAACAGATAAGCTGTGTAATTAAAATTAAAATTGACAAATTTGCCATTAAATAATAGAATTGTTAGCAGATGGTAAACATAGTGAAGGGAAGAGTATCCTTAAAGATAGCATACAGAGAGTCTGAAATGGTGAGAACAGGCAGTGAAGAGTAAGGTGAAGATGGCCCCCGAATGGCATCGGTGAGTGCTACATAAGCCGGTGACGGGAACACCCGTTATAGTGTAAATAAGGTTGGAATGTGTTTTGTAATTATTAAGAATACTATTCCGATAAAGTAAAGTGGTACCACGAAGTTTACGCTCTCGTCTTTATGATGAGAGCGTTTATTATATTTGAAATTCTTATTTTGGAAAGGAAATTGGCAGGAAAATGAGTAAAACGTATTATTTAACAACAGCCATTGCTTACACATCAGGAAAGCCTCATATTGGTAATACTTATGAAGCAATTTTGGCTGACAGTATTGTAAGATTTAAAAGACAGCAGGGATATGATGTAAGATTCCAGACAGGAACTGACGAACATGGTCAGAAAATAGAATTAAAGGCTGCAGAAGCAGGAATTACACCAAAGGAATTTGTAGATAATGTTTCCGGTGTTATTAAGGAAATCTGGGATTTAATGAATACATCATATGATAAATTCATTAGAACAACTGATCCTGACCATGAAAAACAGGTTCAGAAGATTTTTAAGAAACTATATGATCAGGGAGATATTTATAAGGGACATTATGAAGGAATGTATTGTACACCTTGTGAATCTTTCTTTACAGAATCACAGTTAGTAGATGGAAAGTGTCCTGACTGTGGCAGAGAAGTAACACCTGCAAAGGAAGAAGCATATTTCTTTAGAATGAGCAAATACGCAGACAGATTAATTGAACATATTAACACACATCCTGAATTTATTCAGCCTGAATCAAGAAAGAATGAAATGATGAATAACTTCCTTCTTCCGGGATTACAGGATTTATGTGTATCAAGAACATCATTTAAATGGGGAATTCCTGTAGACTTTGATCCAAAACACGTAGTTTATGTATGGATTGATGCATTATCCAACTACATTACAGGTTTGGGATATGATGTTGATGGAAACAATGATCCTTTATATGATAAGTATTGGCCGGCCGACCTTCACCTTATTGGAAAGGATATTTTAAGATTCCATACTATTTATTGGCCAATTATGCTTATGGCTTTAGATGTTCCACTTCCAAAGCAGATTTTCGGACATCCTTGGTTATTACAGGGTGACGGAAAAATGAGTAAGTCAAAGGGTAACGTTATTTACGCGGATGACTTGGCAAATCTTTTTGGTGTTGATGCCGTAAGATATTTCGTGCTTCATGAAATGCCATTTGAAAACGATGGAACTATTACTTGGGAATTAATGGTTGAGAGAATGAACTCAGACCTTGCTAATACATTAGGAAATCTTGTTAACAGAACAATTTCAATGTCAAATAAGTATTTTGACGGAGTTGTAAGCAACAAGGGAGTTGACGAAGAAGTTGACGATGACTTTAAGAAGGTTATTTTGGATACACCTGTTAAGGCAGCTGAAAAGATGGATAAGTTAAGAGTTGCAGATGCAATTACAGAAATCTTCACATTGTTTAAGAGATGTAATAAGTACATTGATGAAACAATGCCTTGGGCACTTGCTAAGGAAGAAGATAAGCAGGACAGACTTGCCACAGTACTTTATAACTTAATTGAAGGTATTACAATTGGTGCAAGCCTATTAGAGCCATTTATGCCTGAAACATCAAAGAAGATTCTGGCTCAGATTAATGCACAGCCAAGAGCTTTTGAAGACATGACAGAATTTGGCAAATACCCATCAGACAACAAAGTAACAGAAAAACCGGAAATCTTATTTGCAAGAATGGATATTAAGGATGTTATGGAAAAGGTAGAAGAAATTAAGGCAGCTCAGAAGGCTGAAACAGCAGAGGAAAAATATCCTGAAGTTGAAAAGAAACCTGAAATTACAATAGATGATTTTGATAAGGTTCAGATTCAGGTAGGTGAAGTAATTAAGTGTGAACCTGTTCCAAAGGCTAAGAAACTTCTAGTTTCGCAGATTAAGATTGGAGCAGAAACAAGACAGATTGTTTCAGGTATTGCAAAATACTATAAACCTGAAGAAATGGTAGGAAAGAAAGTTGCCGTTATCACTAACTTAAAACCATGTAAGCTTTGTGGTGTAGAATCACAGGGAATGATTTTGGCAGCAGGAGATGACGAAGGAAACCTTTCAGTTGTAACAGTTGATAAAGATATTGTTAGTGGAAGCGAAATCTGCTAAATCGGAGGAAATATGATTTTTGATACACATGCACATTATGACGATGAAGCATTCGATGATGACAGAGAAAAGTTATTAGAGAGAATGCAAAACAGAGGTGTAGAATATATCGTAAACGTAGGCGCAAGTATGTCATCATGTAAAAGCACAATAGGTCTTGTGAGACGTTTTCCATATGTTTATGGAGCATTAGGCGTTCATCCGGATGAAGTTTCAGAACTTACGGAAGAAGATTATCAGTGGCTTAAGAAAAGCATTTACAAGCCTAAAATCGTTGCAGTAGGCGAAATAGGCTTGGATTATCATTGGAATGATAATAAAGAGCAGCAGATAGAATGGTTTGAAAAGCAAATGGATATTGCAAGAGAGGCTGAATTACCGATCATTATTCACAGCCGTGATGCGGCAAATGACACATATGAAGTTATGAAGGCTAACAAGGCTGATGAAATCGGTGGAGTAATTCATTGTTTTTCTTACACAAAGGAAATGGCAGAAAAATTCCTTGATATGGGATTTTATCTAGGAATTGGTGGTGTAGTAACATTTAAAAATTCTAAGAAATTAAGGGAAGTTGTAGAATATATGCCAATGGATAGAATGGTAATAGAAACAGACTGTCCTTATTTAACACCGGAACCAAACAGAGGAAAGAGAAATGATTCCTTTAATCTGCCTTACGTTGTAAATAAAATAGCAGAGATTAAGAACATTAGCCCTGCAGAAGTTATTGATATTACTTCAAATAATGCAAAAGACCTTTATGGAATAGGCAGAAAGAGGTTTGATTAATGGCATATCTTGGAACACCAAGTGCAACAAAGGAAATAATAAATAAATATAGCTTTGCTTTCCAAAAAAAATTCGGACAGAACTTTTTAATTGACTCAAATGTATTGGAAAGTATTATCAGAGGAGCTGAAATAACAAAAGATGATTTCGTTTTGGAAATCGGTCCGGGAATAGGAACGATGACACAGTATCTTTGTGAAGCTGCAAGACAGGTTGTGGCTGTGGAAATTGATAAGATGTTAATTCCTATTTTGGAAGATACATTGTCAGAATATGATAATGTGGAAGTTATAAATCAGGACGTGCTAAAGGTTGACATAAAATCTTTAGCAGAGGAAAAGAATAATGGTAAACCAATTAAGGTTGTTGCCAATTTGCCATATTACATAACAACACCTATTATTATGGGATTGTTTGAGAGTGGTGTGCCTATTGACAGCATTACAATAATGGTTCAAAAAGAAGTGGCGGACAGAATGCAGACAGGACCGGGTTCAAAGGATTATGGGGCATTGTCATTGGCAGTTCAGTACTATGCTACTGCAAAGGTTATTCTTAATGTGTCAGCAACATGTTTTATGCCAAGACCAAATGTTGATTCAGCGGTAATAAAGCTAACAAGACATAAAGAACCTACAGTTAATGTGGCAGATGAAAAATTAATGTTTAAAATCATAAGAGCTTCTTTTAATCAGAGAAGAAAAACATTAGTTAACGGATTGAAAAATTCACCGGAGCTTAGTTTTTCTAAGGAACAGATAGTTAAGGCCATAGAAAAAATAGGAAAACCGGAAACTATAAGAGGTGAGGCATTGACTTTGGAAGAGTTTGCAGAACTTGCAAATGCCTTTACAGAATTAAAATAAGATTTTAAATTAAATCATAATAGAATAAAAATCATATTAGAAACGCAGAATAATTTAGATGGAAGTTTAAATAGTTCTGCGTTCTTTTTATGCTTAGAAATTCATATATTGTAGAAAAAAAATTGGAATGTTTATGCTTAAAAATAAAATAAAAATCAATATGGTAATGTCCGTGGTTCTTCTCGTGTCAATGACAATAATAGCCTGCAACATGGATAAGGTAGCTACAGTTGAAATGGAAAAAGAAAATAAAAATGTTAAAACTAAAAATGGCAAAGTTGTTGTAATTGATCCGGGACATGGGGGAGATGATCCGGGAAAAGTAGGCGTTAATGGCACAAAGGAAAAAGACGTAAACCTTGCCATTTCTAAATGCCTTAAGAAAGTTTTGGAAGATAACGGATTTGATGTGGTAATGACAAGAAATAAAGATGAGATTCTAAATGAGGGAGGAAAGTTTTCCAAGGTTGGAGATTTAAACAAAAGATGTAGCATAATAAATAATACATATCAAATAAACAGTAATAGCATTATGATAAGCATTCATCAAAACAGCTTTACAAACCCAAATGTAAAAGGTGCCCAAAGCTTTTTCTATGAAAAATCAGAAAAAAGTAAAAAGCTTGGATTAATACTTCAAAATCATTTGAACAAAAAAATTAATACAGAAAAAGAAAAGGCGGCAAAGCCTAACAACAGTTATTATATGCTTATAAATTCTAAATGTCCGGGAACAATAATAGAGTGTGGTTTTTTAAGCAACCCAAGTGAGGAGGAAAGTCTTTCAAAGGAGGAATATCAGAAGAAACTGGCGGAAATAATATGTACCGGAATTAAAGAATATTTTGGAGAAAAATAGGTAATGGTAATAGTTAATATAATTTGTAAAATGGGGTAATATATGATAAAATAGACAAGATAAAAATTAGATGAGGCGTAAGATGAAAACTATAATAAAAAAAACCAGTGTAGACAATATAGATATGGATACAATTAACCAGGCAGGAGAGATTATAAGACAGGGTGGTCTGGTTGCTTTTCCTACAGAAACTGTTTACGGACTGGGAGCAGATGCATTAAATGAAGAAGCGGCAGCAAAGATTTATGCTGCAAAGGGACGCCCATCAGACAATCCGTTAATTGCCCACATAGCAGATTTGGAAATGCTTAAACCGTTGGTTGAAGAGATACCACCGGTGGCTGAGAAATTAATGGATGCCTTTTGGCCGGGACCTATGACACTTATATTTAATAAAAGTAATCTGGTACCAAAGGGTACAACAGGAGGCTTGGACACAGTTGCAGTCAGATATCCTAATCACCCTATTGCACAGGCACTTATTAAGGCGGCTGGTGTTAGTATTGCGGCACCAAGTGCTAACCTTTCAGGAAAACCAAGCCCGACTTTAGGGGAACATGTAATAGATGACATGGACGGTCGTATTGATATGATTATTGATGGCGGAATGGTAGGAATGGGACTTGAATCAACTATCATTGACGTAACAGTTAATCCACCAATGATTTTAAGACCAGGATTTATTACATACGAAATGGTAAAAGAGATTGTTCCCGATGCAACAGAGGACAGAACTATTTTTACAAAACCAACTAAGGAGTTTAAACCAAAAGCTCCGGGAATGAAATACAGACATTATGCACCATCGGCAGATTATACGATTTATAAGGGCGATGAAGTAAAGGTGGCAGAAAAAATCATCGAACTTGCAAATGAAAAAGCAGATGAAGGTAAGATTACAGGAATTATAACAGCAGACCAGCATTTGCATATGTACCAGGGAAGACTAAACAAGAGCATTAAGGTAGTATCACTGGGAGATTTAGAAAAGCCGGAAACAGTTGCCAATCATTTGTTCAAGGCATTAAGAGACTTTGACAAAGTGGATACAGAATTTATTTTTGGTGAAGCATTTTCAGAGAAGAATGTGGGACAGGCAATCATGAACAGGCTTACTAAGGCAGCAGGTTATAACATCATTGATGTATAGCAGTTCGGAGGTAAAATGCTAGAATTTTCAAAAATTTTGTTTGTTACGGATATGGATACGTCACCGGGACCACTTGCAGCAACTTTGCTAAAACATTATTTGCCATTAGAACAGGTAAATATTGATTCAAGAGGACTTGCAGTTCTTTTCCCGGAGCCAATGAATCCTAAAACTGTAGCAATCGCAGCCTCAAAGGGATTGGACATTAACCGTACTTCAATACAACTTGAACCGGAAGATTTTGGACAAGACGTATTGGTACTGGTATTAGATGAGTCAAGGAAGCAGGCAGTATATGATGACTATGCAGAGGCAGTTAATGTTTATACATTAACAGAGTATATTAACGAGGCAGGAAGCATAGTTAATCCAGATGGTGGTGAGTTAGCGGATTATGCCAAGATGTATGAAACATTAGACAACATAATTCAGAAATTAGCTAACAAGCTTAAGGAAAGTAAATACAAAAACTAAAAAAATACATAAAAAAGCACGGAGGAAAACAAATGGGAAAGACATTTATAATGGATCATCCATTGATCCAGCACAAGATTGGAATTATTAGAAGAAAAGAAACAGGAACAAAAGATTTTAGACAGTTAATCAGCGAAATTGCAATGCTTATCACATATGAAGCAACAAGAAACTTAGAATTAGCTGACCAGGAAATCGAAACACCGATATGCAAGACAACAGTTAAAGAATTAGGCGGAAAGAAGTTAGCAATCGTACCTATTCTTAGAGCAGGTCTTGGTATGGTAGATGGAATGCTTGCAATGATTCCATCAGCAAAAGTAGGACACATTGGACTTTACAGAGATCCTGTTACAGCATTGCCTCACGAGTACTACTGTAAATTACCTGAAGATTGTGACAAGAGAAACGTATTCGTAGTAGATCCAATGCTTGCAACAGGTGGTTCTGCAATTGCAGCAATTCAGATGCTTAAAGAAAAAGGTGTAAAGAACATTACATTAATGTGCATTATTGCAGCACCTGAAGGCGTAAAAGCAATGGAAGAAGCACATCCTGACGTAAATATGTACATTGGTGCATTAGATGAAAAATTAAATGAACACAAGTACATCGTTCCGGGACTTGGAGATGCAGGAGATAGAATCTTCGGTACAAAATAATAAAATTAACGTGTTTGCAATAGAAATTTTTCCGTGGCAAATAAATAGTAGCATTTCACTTTTGACAAGAAATTAAAAGGAGAAAGAAATGGCTAGTAGTAAGAGAAAGGATTACATTTCATGGGATGAGTATTTTATGGGAGTTGCATCTTTGGCGGCACTACGGTCAAAGGATCCAAATACTCAGGTGGGAGCATGCATAGTAAGTGACGATAACAAAATTTTGTCAATGGGCTATAACGGGCTTCCGGTAGGTTGTAGCGATGATGAATTTCCATGGAATAGAGAAAGCGACGATCCATATGACAATAAATATTTTTACACAACTCACAGCGAATTAAATGCCATTTTGAATTATAGAGGAGGCAGTCTTGAAGGAGCAAAGATTTATGTAACTTTGTTTCCTTGTAATGAGTGTGCCAAGGCCATTATTCAGTGTGGCATTAAGAAGGTTATATATGGCGATGATAAATATGGAGATACATCTTCTGTAAAGGCGTCAAAGAGAATGATGGCAGCAGCAGGTGTGGAATATATTCCATATGAGAAATCAGGCAAAGAGATTAAAATAAAGCTTTAGTAAACAATTCTATTTTTGCTGAATATACTAGACTGATAAGGTTTTTGATTAGTTTAGGATAGTATATGGATTATAAATATATACCTTTTTATGTTCAGGGAAATGCAGTTACGGGAATGTATTACGGACAATGGGGAATGGCGGAAGATAGAGACATTGAATATGTTAAAGAGATGTACCCTCTAACTTTTATGACCATTCAGGAGATGGTAGAGAAGGAATGTGATTATCAGGAGTTTGCAGGAAGTATGATGTTTGACGAATATCCTGACAAAATGGGAATCCTAAGGATTGTTAATCGTATTTTTGAAAATATTAAAAAAGAAGAGGCATCCTGTAATGGCAAGGAATGCATTAAGTATCCTGATGACCAGTGGCTTAAGGATATAATAATGGTATTGCTGCTTAATGAAATATATAGAAGAAGACAAAAAAGAAAAAGATATTATTAAGATTAAAAGTGATTTAGTCTTAACAAAAAAAGCACTAAGAATAAAGGGTTGAATGAAACCTAAATCTTAGTGCTTTTTCAATTAACAAGAAAATCCTTTGGAAAATCTATTAATTGATATTTCCAATGTGTGAAAACATCATTAAAGGGCATAAAGTATTATTGCAAAAAAATGTAATATACTTCCTGCAAGAATAAACAAATGGAAAATAGAATGCATCCATTTATGACTGCTTCCAAGTCCGTAAAGAATAGAGCCTACAGTGTAGGCAATGCCTCCGACAACAAGTAAGATAACGCCACCTGTGCCCATAACTTCAATGGTAGGTTTTATGAAAATAATAATAACCCATCCCATGGCAAGGTAGCAAATCATAGAAAATACGCTGTATTTCTTTAAGTCAATTGCAGTAAGGGTACAGGCAATAATTGCACAACCCCAAACTAAGCCAAATAAAGACCATGCCAAAACGGGATATTTGGCTCTCATTGGAACAAGAAGTATTGGTGTGTAACTTCCTGCAATAAGAAAATAAATGGTGCAGTGGTCAAGAACCTGCATAACCTTCTTACCCATTCCCGGTCTTAAACCATGATAAACACTGGACATTGTATATAAAACAATTAAAGTTACCCCATAAATGCAACTGGAAACAACGCCGATTCCACTGTGATGCTTGGCCGAAACAATAATGCAAAGCACAAGAGCTGCAATACCTAAAGCCGCACCAACGATATGGGAAACCATATTAAAAATTTCTTCACCTTTAGAATAATTAGGAAGCTGTCTGTCAGCTAATTTAATTCTTTGCTTCATAAAAAGTTCTTCCTTTCTTAAAAAATGACTACTCAACGTTATGTAGTATTCAATACTACGTCAAAGTATATACATATTATACGCAAATGTCAATAAAAAAAATGCATAAAAAATGAAGGCTGTATAAGTGACTATTGAAAATGGCAAATTTTCCATAGGAATAATAAGTGATGTCATAGGACAATATTAATAAATATATAACATATTCAAAATATGTTTTTTGTCTAAATTATATTAAGAAATGAATAAAAACTTTTTGTGTAAAAAGCGTATAGACTTTGACAAAATCAGTATATATAATATGCGTATATTCAAAAACAAAACACAGAACAACAAAAACAAAGAAAATTCGACATATGTGCAAAGAACTGGTTTACCCAATAGGAAGAAACAGAGGCGAGAGCGTTGCACATGTTAAAGATGTAATAAGTAAGGGGGGAAAAACTATTGAAGAAGGGTAGTTTAGCTGTTTTTGATAATGACGAGAATTATACGGAATCTTTTTTGGAGTATATAGAAGAGAAGAAAGGAATGCCTTTTGAGATTCAGGTATTTACGAAACAGGAGTCATTATTACAATATTTGGAAAGTCGGGAGCCACAATTATTATTGGTAGCTTCAGATGTAATGTGCCATGAGATTGAGAAGGTTAACAGGGAGAAGATTGTAATATTGGCAGGTGAGGAGGTTTCGTCTTCTTTTTCTGAATACAGAACCATCTATAAATATCAGTCAATGGAAAATGTTATCCGCCAGGTTATAGATTACTACATTGATATAACAAAGGACAGTATTTTTGTACCTGTTACAAAGAACAAGTCGGAAATAATCGGTATATATTCGCCTGTAGGCAATGTGGGAAAGACTGCAGTTGCGTGGGCTATGGCACAGACTTTAGGAGCAGATTATACAGTTCTTTACATAAATATGCAGGAATATTCAGGAATGGATAGAATGTTTGATACGGATTTTGGAGCGAATCTGTCAGACTTAATGTATTTCTACAAGCAATCCCCGGAATCAATGGCCGTTAAACTTAAGGCAGTAACCTATTCGGCGGAGGGATTTGATTACATACCGCCGTTGGTATATTCCTATGATTTAAGAAATATTGATACAGGGCAGTGGCTTCAATTTATACAGAATGTTGCAGAACTAACAGAATATGACAAGATTATTATTGAGTTCGGTCAGGTACTTAACAATCCAATGATTTTACTTGAAAGTTGCAATAGAATATTTGTGCCGGTTTCTAATGACTGGATGAATCAGTGCAAGAAGAAGGAATGGGAAGAGTATCTTTTAAGAACAGGTTATGAGGAAATATTAGACAGAACGGAAATGCTGCAAGTGCCACAAATAAGGCAATGGAGCAGCCTGGATGAATATAAAGAATGTTATTTGTGGGGAGAACCCGGAGATTACATAAGACAGGTATTGGGGGGATTATAATGAACAAGTCAGAAATAGAACAGTTAAGAGGTTTGGTAATTGAAAGAGTTGATATGTCAAGAGAACCTGATGACAGTGAATTGCACGAAATTATAGACAGTGTAATTGAAAAAAATCAGGATTACAGATATATGTCAATTAAGAAAAGACAAATAATACATAAAAAAATATATTCCTCAATTAGAGGGTTAGGCATAATAGAGGAGCTGCTGGAAGAACCTGATATTACAGAAATAATGATAAATGGACCTAACAATATTTTTGTTGAAAAAAAGGGACGTATAAACAAAATAGATGAAAGGTTTGAATCTGAAAACAGGTTAAATGATATTATCCAACAGATTGTGGCAAAGACTAACCGTAGGGTAAATGAGTCAAATCCCATTGTGGATACACGACTTGAAGACGGTTCCAGAGTTAATGTAATATTGCCACCAATTGCTCTTGAAGGACCTATAGTTACAATACGTAAATTTTCAAAAAGAGGAATTACAATCGACGATATGATTAGTTGGGGGACAATTTCAAAAGAGGCTGCTGATTTTTTAAAAATGGCAGTTATGGCAGGCTATAATATTTTTGTAAGTGGGGGGACAGGATCCGGTAAAACAACATTTCTAAATGTGCTATCTAATTTTATTCCCAAAGACGAAAGAATAGTCACAATTGAAGATTCAGCAGAACTAAAACTTGATTCTGTTGATAATATTGTCCGAATGGAAACAAGACAGGCAAACAGTCAGGGGGAGAATGTTATTTCCATAAGGGATTTAATTAAAGCGTCATTACGAGTCCGTCCGGATAGAATAATCGTTGGCGAGGTAAGAGGTGGGGAGACTTTGGACATGCTTCAGGCAATGAATACAGGACATGATGGTTCTATGTCAACAGGACATGGAAATTCTCCATCAGATATGATGACAAGATTGGAAACAATGGTTCTTATGGGAATTGATATGCCATTGGCGGCTATAAGAGCACAGATTGCAACAGCAATAGATATAGTTATTCATTTAGGAAGAATGAGAGACAAAACAAGAAAAGTATTGGAAATTAATGAAGTGGTTGGGATAAGAAATGGTCAGATAGAACTAAACAGGTTGTATGTTTTTAAGGAAGAGCCTGAATCTGACAAAAATAAAGTTGTGGGACAATTGGAAAGAACTGAAAATCCACTAATTAATAAGCAAAAGTTGGAAAGAAAGGGTTTGGCTTAAGATAATTGTCCGTTAAGGGGGAATATGAATTATTGTATGTCAGGAAAAAAGAAGACTGTAAGTCTGATAATAATAGGTCTGTTGGTGATTTTAATGGGAAGAATGTTTTATGGAAGTTTTAAGGCGGGAATTATAATTCTGCCATTAGTAATACCAATATACAGGCAATATTCAACGAAATACAAAGACAGGTCAAAGGCAGAATTTGAACATCAGTATAAAGAAATGCTTGTAGCCTTAAAGGATGGAATAGTTACAGGATATTCCGTTGAGAACGGATTAAAAGAAAGCTATCGTGAGATGGTTAATATTTATGGATATGATGGATTAATATGTTCAGAGTTAAGATTAATGACTTCAAGACTTAAACTTAATACACCAATAGAGATAGTTTTTAAAGATTTTGCGGAGAGAACTGATTTAGAAAGTGCTCATATGTTTTATAATACTTTTTCCATAGCACAAAAATCAGGCGGTAACATGAACAATGTAATAAAAAGAGTTATAGAAAATATTGTTCTTAAGGAATCAGTAAAGGAAGAAATTAATGTTGCCATAAACGACAAGAAACTGGAGCAGCGTATTATGACTGTGATTCCGTTGCTTTTAATCGGATATATAAGTATGGCTTCCCCCGGTTTTCTGGATATAATGTACAAATCCATAATGGGAAATATAGTTATGACGGTATGTCTAATAGTTTATCTGCTTGCATACTTGTGGAGCGAAAAAATAGTAAAGGTAAGCATATAAGATTGCAGAAATTGTGCAAGTATAGGATAAGATCGTTTGACACGGTAAACACAGTGAGTAAGAGAGGGGGATGACATTGAAGGTTTATACAGTTCTACTTGGTTTGATTTTAATATTTTATATATTAACAGTCAGGTATAGACGAACCTTAAGAAAAAAGTTTAAGAAAGATAAACTTAGCCCATTGTACGGAATGTCGATGTTTATTGCTGACAGAATACCTAAAGGACTTTTACATAAAAATACATATACGGAATCTTTAATAAAAAAGTTAAATGTACAGGAAAACATAAAAAAAGAGATTTATATGTATCGTGTAAATAAAATAGCTTCGTGCCTTGGAATGTTTATTTTGTTTCTGATATTTGGAATGGCAATAAGTTTTTCTGAAAACAAGGACAATAAAGGGCAAATAAAAACATTGGATAGAGACGGGCAAAGTATTAGCAGTTATAGTTTTTTTGCAAAGAATGGAGATAATGTTGAAAAAATTAATGTTGAAGTAGACCAAAGACAACTGTCAAAAGATGAATCCTTAAAACTAATGGAGAATAGTAGAAATAAGTTAGTTAAGCTTGTTTTGGACAAGAACAAAAGTGCTAACCATATTGATAAGCCATTGAATTTAATTCGTGAAATACCAGACACTGATATTTCGGTAACATGGGATATAAGTGATGGTAGGGTTTTGAATTATGACGGACAGATTATGTCTGATGTTTCACAGGAAGGTACAATTGTTAACCTTACGGCAAATATGGAATTAAATGAACTAACATTAAGCTACACATTTGCCGTAAATGTATTTCCAAGAAATTACAAGGGAGATATTCAGGAAGCAGTTCAGGAATACATAAACAGTCAGGATAGTGAGCAAAAGAAGATTTTTTTGCCGGAAAATATATCAGGCGAAAAGATTAGTTATTATAAAAGTGCATCAAAAATAGGAAAATATATTCCAATAGTAGCATTTATTATGTGTGTGGCAGTATTTTTCTTAAAGGATAGGGATTTAAAGAGTGAAGTGAAAAAACGAAATATACAACTTCAATCTGATTACCCTGAAATCCTAAGTAAAATTCTGTTATATAGCAATGCAGGACTTTCAATAAAGAGCTCAATTGATAGAATTGTAAGGCAATATGAGGATGAGAAAAAGAAAAATTCCAAAGAGTATCATTATGCTTATGAAGAGTTGAAAATGGCAACGGTAAAAATGAAAAGCGGAGTGTCAGAAATTAATGCAATAAATCAATATGGAGAAAGATGTGGGTTGCACAATTATATAAAGTTGGCAAATATTATTGAACAAAATATACGCAGAGGAACAGGAGAGTTATCTTTTGCCCTTGAAAATGAGTTAAATAGGGCACTGGTTGAGAGAAAGAATACTGCTTTAAAAAGAGGCAGCGAAATATCAACTAAACTGTTAGGACCAATGACGGTTATGCTAATAGTGGCACTGGTTATTCTAATGGTACCGGCATTAATGTCAATAAATATGTGAAGAAGTGAAAACACAGTATAAAAACAATATGAAAATTGAATATAAAAATAAAATAGAAATGTGAAAATAAACAATTATAACAAGTGAAAACAGGGGGTATAGAAATGTTGGAAATTTTGAAGACAAAAGCAAGAATTATTTTAGGAAAACAGAAGGCAATGGGCGTTATAGAGATAGTACTGATAATTCTGGTACTTGTAGGACTTGCCTTAGTATTTAAATCACAGATAAGTGGAATAGCTGACGGAGTTTATACAACAATAAAAACTCAGATTAAAAAGTTTTAAAGTGGGGAAAAACAAACTTTTTAAGGTAATAAATTTTACGAAAAGTTTTATGGGAAGTAAAAAATGAAAGTAAAAGGAAGTATAACCATCTATTTAAGCATGATACTTATAAGTGTGATGTTGCTTGTTAATGTAATTGGTGAAAGTGCAAGAATCAGTGCAGTACAGGCGCAGATAAAAAGCTATACATATATGAGTGCAGAGTCAGCACTGGCAGGATATGGAAGACAGGTTTATGAAGATTATGGAATATTACTTGTATGGGAAAAGCAGACTGTTGAGTCGGTAATAAAAAAGAACATACAGGATAATATAAATATGGCAGATTTAAATGAGCCGGGCCTAAATTTTTTAGGAACAAATCTGGTTAATTTAGAAGTAACCGGAAAGGAGTATTTAACGAAAAAAGGAGGACAATATTTCTCAAATCAAATTAAATCGTATATAAAATATGCAGGTGTAATGGAAACTGTTGAAAGACTTGTGAAAGAATGTGAAACATACGAAAACTGTAATGACCAAAACAAAAATAAGTGTGACTTGAATATTGTAGTCGATGCCAATAAGGGGGAATTGCAGGAACTTGTAGAAAATATTAATAGCATAGTTACAGGTTTAAAAGAAACAAAAGATTTAAGTAATAAGTATGATTCGGTTAGTCAGAAAATAGAAAAACTTCAATCTGATTTTAATAAAAAAGAGGGAAAGAAAGTTTTGAAAGAGTATAGAGAGCTGATGGCATCAATCGAAATAAAATCGAAGGATGTGGACAGTGCTATTTCCAAGATAGAAGTGTACGAAAGAAAAAAAGAACAGTTTTTGAAAAAGAATAGCTATACATCTGATGCAAAAGATTACATGGATACTAATTTGGAAATTTTGGAAAAAGTAAGGGATGAGATAAAGAGGGACAAAGAGCTTAACGTTTTGAAAATTAAAAAATTAGATTCAGGCAATATAAGCAAAGTTAAAAAGTCCATAAGCAACATGGGGAAAGTTATAAGCGAAATGGAGTCTTTAATTACACTGGAAAGTACAGAAGAAGATAGAGATAATTATTCAATATTTGAAAATTTAAAAGATTTTATTGATAGTGGAGTATTGTCACAGGTTTTAGAAAACCCGGAAAATGTATCAAAAAATACTTTATCCGGTTCTAATCTGCCATCAACTTTGAAAGGCAAAAAAAATAACAGTTTGTCAAAAGAAATAAAAAATAAATGTGTTAATGCACTATATGCAGGATTAAAGTTTGGCAACTATAATAATCCGGGAAAAAATACAGTATTAAAGTATGAGCTGGAATATATTATTTCAGGAAAAGACAGTGATAAGGAGAATCTTGCATCTGTAGTGGAGAAAATTGTTTTGGCAAAAACAGGGATAAATATGGCGTATCTCATTACAGATAAAGAAAAAATGGAACAGGTGTCAGCAATAGCAGCATCTGTGGCAATTGTAACAGGCTTGCCTTTCTTAGAGCCGGTGGCAAAGGGAGTGCTAATTAGTGCATGGTCAATGGCGGAGGCAGTTAATGATATGAAAATATTGTTATCGGGAGGTAAGGTTGCTTTGACAAAATCAAAGGGAGGTTGGAGAACTTCCATAGGCAACGTAACAAATGGTAGCAAAAAAGAAGATTCAAAAGGACTAAGTTACAAAGAGTATTGCCAAATACTAATTGCAGTACAGAATACAGGGGACAGTCTATATAGAATAATGGATTTGATACAGATAAATATACAGAAAAGGTATAACAGTGAATTCTTAATGAGTAAAAGTCTGACGGGTTTTAAGCTGAAAGCTACTTATGAAACTGCACCATTGTTTACAGCTATTCCAATAGTAGTAAATAATCTGACAGAGGAAAATAATGCCTATAAATATAGTATGGCTTATTATGATTCTTATTAGGAGATAAGTATTATGACAAAACAACTAACTGATGAAAATAATTTAAAACAAATTAGAAAAATAGAAATACTAAAGAAAAGAAAAAGAAGATTGGAAAAGGCATTAATTCGTAAATATAAGGAACAAAAATTAGCTAATTCCAAATTAGAAAATCAAAGATTAAAAAGTCAGAACAGCTTAAACTTTAATGCAAGAACAGGAGTAGCGTGTAGAAAAACTGCAAATATTATAAAGAATGAAACTATGATTACAAGAATAGAAAAAAGATTATCAAATTTAAAAGGATAGAAAATAAAAGGATGTACTGATTCGTTAGTCAGGAATTTAAGCCTATGGAGAGTATGTATGTGTTGTAAAGTATTCAGTGAAGTAGGAATGAAACATAGATGTGGTTAAAGATATGTTTCAATAACGGAAAGGATGTTTTCGTAGCTAATATGTTATGGTCAAATAAAAAATAAGATGATGTTTCTCTCCAAGTACAAAAGCTATTTTTTAATAACCCCTTTTTATAAAAAGCACCCAATAAGACGAAAAGAAAACATCCTTTCATAAAAATAAAAGAAGGAGAACGGAAAAATGTGGAGATAAAAGATACAAAGATAAAAAATATAATTAAATGTACAGCAAAAGCTGCAATTACTATAGAGGCAACAATTTCATTAACTTTATTTATGTTTGTTGTGGTATTTCTAGCCGGTTTCATAACTGCTGTTGACAAGCAACTTTCAACACAGATTAAAATGAACCGTTTGGCAGAAAATATGGCAAAGCAAATGTTTTACATAAAACAAGTAGATGAAATTACCGATTATAGCGAGAAATTAAAAGAATATAAGGACAAATTTAAAGAGAATATAAGTGAAATGAAAGACACTTTGCCTGAAAGTAATTTAATAAAAGATGATTATATTGACATGGTTTATACATATGATTATAAGTTACCTGTTTTAAGTAAAACCATAACCATAACTCAAAGAGCAAAGGTTAAAGACTGGACAGGCACGGATATGACTAAAGATTATGAACTGGTTTACATAACTAAGTATGGAAATGTATATCACAGCACAAAAGAATGTAGTCATTTAATACTTTATATTACGGGAACAGAGTATGGTAAGGTTGGTGAAGCAAGAAATGAACAGGGAGAAAAATACACACCTTGTGAGTTTTGTGGAAATAAGAAAATAAGTGATACCACAACAGTATTTATTACAGCAGATGGAAACAGATATCACACAAATCTCCAATGTAGTGGAATAACAAGAAATATTATAGAAATTGATATTAAGGAAGTGGATAACAGAAAACCATGCAGCAGTTGTAATGGGGGATAAAATGTATTGGATTTGGATAATGATTTTTTTGTGCATATGCACATTTACAGATATAAAGAAAAGAAATGTTTGTGGTTGGTTATGTATTTTAAATATAGTGGCCGCAATTATGTTGCATACAATATTTAGGGATATAAGTGGAAAATCCCTTATTGAGGGAGCAATTATTGGGGGGATATTTCTAATAATCAGCGTGGTTACAAGGGAGAAAATAGGATACGGTGACAGTCTTGTTTTTCTTGCAATAGGTTTGATTATAGGCGGAGAAAAATGCTTTGTTATAATTCTTTGGAGTTTTCTGCTATGTAGTATTTTCTCACTAGTGGCAATAATTCTAAAGAAAACAACATTTAAAAGTACCGTTGCCTTTATGCCCTTTGTGTTGGCAGGAGCATTAGTAACATTTATATCTACACAATAAAGGGGGAAAAATGAAAGGCAATAAACTAAAGGGAGAAATAACTATTGAAACAGCAATTGTGTTTCCTATTGTAATGCTAATGGTGTTACTGTTAATTTATTTTTCTATGTTTTTACACGATATTGTAAAAATGAAAAGCTATGCCTATGGAGCCGGATGCGCATATGCAGAAATGGAATTTAAAGATTTTGAAAGTAATGTTGAAAAGAAGTTTCAGTCAATACCATTGTTTATTACAAAAGTAAGTGCAAAGTGCGGTGAAAGCACAAATCAGTATAAGATAACACTACAATATACATCCATAAGCAATATTAAGTGGATGGAAGAATTCATTAATAAGGGAAATAACAGTTATGAAATAAATGTGGAAAAAAGAATGAGTCGAAAAATTTTCGGAATTACTTCGGCAATTAGAGATAACATACAAAAGGGGGGCAGTGATAATTAATGGAAGTTGTTAACAAAAAAGATGGAAACAAAAATTTTATGATAATAAAAGGGATTGAAATTGATGAAAATGATTATAAATTTAAAATGCTTAAAAATAATAATATAGAAAATGTAATCCCAATAGGTCTTAGAGTTATAGATGGAGAAAAACAATTGTACTATAACGTAACAGAGTACATTACTGTAAAAGCGATGTTTTCGCGGAAAAAGATGTCAGGAAAAGACTTATATAATTTAATAAAGGACATTAAAAAGTTATCTAAAAGCACAAAAGAATACCTGATGGATTTAAATGATTTTTTGTTTGACATTAATTATGTGTACATAAATAAGAAATCGGGAGAATATGGTTTTTGTTATTGCCCAAATGAGTATGAAGATGTGCAGCAGAATATGAGAAATATTTTTGACAGCATATTAGAATGTATTGACCATAACAATAAGCCTGCAGTTCTTATGGCTTATGGAATACAGCAGATTACAATTAGCGACAGTTATACTGTGCAGGATTTGTATAATTGTGCTGTTGAAAACTACAAAGAAGCAAAGGAAAGTACATATAAAAAGAAAGACCGGGAAGAGTTTGTTAAAGGAGTTGAGAATATTGTTATTAATACGGAAAAGAATGTAGTAACAAAACCATATGAAGAAAAAAAGAAAAGTCTTTTTAAAAAAATAATGGAAAGATTAAAAGGGAAAAATAAATATGAGGATGAAGATGAACTGGAAGCAGAACTGGAAAATCCTTCGGAAATTAATAAAAAAGAGAGTGGTTTAAAAGAAATTTCAGGACAGGCTACAGAAGAACCACTGTACAATTACTCAGATTATCAAATGGCAACAATAGGCGAGGAGACAAATAATTACAGAGACAACTATGAGAAAGGTTATGATGATAATTATGACGGAGATTATGAAGAAGCTACAATGTTATTAACCTCATCAGGAGCAATAAATAGAATAACCCTAAAAGAAATTAGTAATCAGGGAAGCATGAAAATCGAACCAAAGGGTTATCCGTGCATATTAGGAAAGAGTAAGTTAAGCAGCGATTATATAGTGGACAGTCCTGTAGTAAGCAGGGTTCATTTAAGACTATCGGAAGAAATGTCTAACTATTATGTTGAGGATCTTAATTCTACTAACGGAACTTACGTTAACGGGCAAAAACTTGAACCTCATAAACCTAAAGAAATTAATGTGGGAGATCAAATAACTGTAGCAGATATAGACTTTATAGTGGAGTGATAAAGTCCGTAGTGGTATAATAGTCTTAGTGTAAATTACGGAATAGTCCGTGTAATCAAGTGCTTAAGGAGGCTGTTATGGACGAAAAAATTCAAAAGTTAAAAGAGATTATTGATGGAAGTGACAATATTGTATTTTTTGGCGGAGCAGGAGTTTCCACAGAAAGTGGTGTTCCGGATTTTAGAAGTGTGGACGGATTATACAATCAGGAATATGATTATCCACCGGAAACAATTTTAAGCCATACTTTTTATAGAAGGAATCCGGAAGAGTTTTATAGATTTTATCATAATAAAATGTTATTTCCTGATGCAAAACCGAATGCAGCCCACAAAGCTTTGGCAAAATTAGAAAAGAAAGGAAAACTAAAGGCTGTAGTTACGCAGAATATTGATGGCTTGCATCAGGCAGCAGGAAGTGAAAATGTTTATGAGCTTCATGGCTCTGTTCATAGAAACTACTGTGAATCCTGTGGCAAGTTTTACGGACTTAAAGATATAATGGCGCAGAAAGGAGTACCTAAGTGTAGCTGTGGAGGAATTATTAAGCCTGATGTGGTTTTGTATGAAGAAGGACTTGATCAGAATACAATAAGAAAGTCTATCGAAGCCATTTCCAATGCAGATGTACTTATAATAGGAGGAACTTCTCTTGCGGTTTATCCGGCAGCAGGGCTTATAGATTATTATAGAGGAAACAAGCTTGTTCTTATAAACAAGAGTTCCACGCCAAAGGATTCAAGGGCAGACCTGATTATAAATGATGCGATTGGTAAGGTTTTAGGTCAGATTGTAGAATAATAATTTTTTTTTTGTATAAATAGAAGTGTCGGTGTTTAATCGGCACTTTTATTGTCACAAAGTTTATGCATACAGGGTAGAGTTTTTGACAAATTAATACAGCACCACTATGGTATTATCTCTTTCGTAAAACAAAGAAAGGAGAGGTATCATGATAGAAGTGGTATATAGTGGAGAGGAGCATGAAGAGCAGGATGAGGTCAGGATTCCAAAAAATATTCATCAAATAGGAAATAACAGTTCAAACAAGAAAATATACATAGAAGATTATGTAATGACATATTTAAAGAAGAGCCCTTCAGGTGAGGATAATGTTAAATATGGGGTATTACTGGGAGATGTAAAAAGGGCAAAAGGAAATGTTTATATTTTTGTAAAAGGAATGGTGGAAGTTCGTGATGTAATAGAAAACAGTATTATTTTTAATGATGATATCTGGTCCGGAATTTACAAAGATATAAAGCAGTTTTTTGAACAGTTAAATATTGTGGGCTGGTATGTTTCGGTTCCTTACAGGGTAAGTGAGGATATGAATGGAATAAGAAAGATTCATCTTGATAACTTTGCCGGAAATGACAAAGTATGTTTTGTGAAAGACAGGGCAGAAAACGAAGAAGGCTTTTATAGCTATGAACAGTCAGGTCTTGGAAAGCAGCAGGGCTACTATATCTATTATGAGAAAAATGAGAAAATGAAAAAATATGTTAAAAACTTAAAAAACAGTGCAACAAACAGTGGGATAGCTAACAATGAAATAAAAAATATTAGCGTGGATGACAAGATAGGAGGCGAGGATAAAAAAGATAAGAAATCATCCAAGAATAAATTGGAGAACATAGAATTAAAAGCGGAGGAGGCAAACGGTAAAACTATAAAAATTTCAAAAGAAGAAAGTAAACAGGATAATAATTTAAACAAAAAAGATTTAAAAAATAAAGAAAAGAGTCAATGGTTTAAAAATAGCAAAAGTACTAATAATACAGTGGAAGAAACTGGAGAGCCGATACGACAGGGAAGAATTGCATATGGTGTAAGCGGTCTTTTAATTGTAGCTTTATTATTATCAACAGTTGTAATGCTTAATAATTATGGAGAATTAAAAAATATTAAAAGTACTTTGGCAGGAATTAGTAGAGAAAGAGAGGCTCAGGCTGTTAATAAAATTTTAAGTGCATACACCGAAACAACAAAACAGAGTGCCACAACCATAGCAGGATTGGAAAGCAAGAAAGCAAGAGCTACCAATGGTAGCAATGTTACTCAGAAAAAAAATGACAACGGAGAGGTTGTTTCAAAACAGACAGCGGGAACTAATCAGGATAATAACAGCAGTAACAATAGTATTACCAATACTACAAATGATAGTAATAATACTAACAGTAATAAGCCTTCAGGTAGTGAAACGGAAAATAATAAAACAAAAAGTATTTCCAGTGCTTATTCAGGACAATACCATACAGTTAAACCGGGACAGACATTGTATGATATTAGTATGAGTTATTATGGAACAAGTGAAATGGTAGATGAAATAAAAGACAGAAATAACATTGACGATGATTACACAATCAAGGAAGGACAAAAAATATTATTGCCTTAACAAAAAAATGGTGTCATTATTCAGCAGATATTGTATAATCTTTAATAGATTTAACAAAGGAAGTGAAATCGTGGCAAATAAATACATTAGAAAATTCAGAAGACTGAAAAAAGAAGGTCAAAATTCTACATATATGAAAAATACCAAAAAGGTGCTTGAGAAAAGGGCTGCAAAGCTTGGAATAATAGTAGCTGTGATTTTGATTATTGTTGGAGCGTTGTTCTTTTACAAAAAATATCACAAATACACCACCTACAAGGTAATTGAATCCACTAATATTAAAGGTGGAGCGAGCAGTAAATATATTCCTTTTGGTGACTATGTTATTAAGTACAGCTATGATGGAATAGCCTATATTAAGGACAAAGAAACTGTTTGGGAAGAAGCATATGAAATGAAGCAACCTATTATTGATGTATGTGACGACTATGTGGCGATAGCGGATAAGAATACCAATGATATTTTCATATACAACGATAAAGGTCGTCAGGGACAGGTTTCCGTAAGCTATCCTATTGTGAAATTAGAGGTGGCAAAGCAGGGAGTTGTTGCTGCGTTGCTTGAGGACAAAACATCTAACTATATTGAGGTGTACGATAAGGAGGGAAAACAGTTGGTATCCCACAAGTCTATTATTGATGAAAATGGATATCCGATTAATTTCTCAATGTCAGATGATGGGGAAAGAATGGCAGTTTCGTACCTTACCGTGAAAAATGGCTCTTTTGAAAACAAGATACAGTTTTATGATTTTTCTAATTCAGGGAAAAACATAGAAAACCGAATGGTAAAAGAGTTTAGCGGATATGGTGAGACGATTGTTCCTACAATCAGTTATGTTTCAAACAGTCAGGTAGTGGCAATAGGCGAAGATATAGTTTCTATATATAAGGTTGGTAACAAGGATATTACCAAAAAGGATATAAAAATAAAAGAAGAAATACAGAAAGTATTTTATAATGACAAATATGTAGGATTGGTATTTAAAAATGCAAGCACGGACAGACCTTACAGAATTGAAGTATACAATTCAAGTGGATCCCAGATATTAAATGCTACAGTGGATATGGATTTTGAAAATGTTACATTTGCCGGAGATAATATTTTAATGTATAGTGATATGCGATGCGAAATATTATCAATAAAAGGTGTGAAAAAATTTCAGACTAATTTTAAGGGACAGATTTATGGATTAATGCCATATGACGATTCCAAAACTTATTTGTTAATGACTAACTCAAAAATACAGAAGATTCGATTGAAATAACGGAGGAATGAAATGGGCAATATAATACTGACAGGGGTAACGGTTTTTGTTGTGGTAATGATTGCTATAGGAATGAAGAGAGGACTTGTAAAGACGGCATTTTCTTTCGGCTCGATTTTTATAGCACTTGTACTGGTGAATATTTTAACACCTGTTGCAAAAGAGGTAATAAAAAATACACCGGTTTATGACTCAATAAACCAAAATATACAAAGCTATGTAAGTGAACATATAGCAACATCTACGGAAAACATGACGGAAACAGGAATCAATAATCAAGAGAAAATCATTAATGAACTTCCATTACCTAATGGACTAAAAGAATCATTAACGAAAAATAATAATCAAAGCAGTTACGATTCATTGGCAGTAAATACATTTAAGGAATATGTTGTGGCATATTTAACAGATGTTGTTTTAAACGCAGTGGTATATATTTTGCTATTTATGGTTATATCTATATTAATGAAAACATTAGTGGAAGTGTTAAACATAGTAACAAAACTTCCGGTTATTCATACATTTAATATGGCAGGTGGAGCATTAATCGGTTTTGCACAGGCAATATTAATCATATGGTTATTGTGTATGGTAGTTACGATCTTCAGCTCAACATCCTGGGGACAGACAGTTTGCAAGGCAATAGCAGACAACGGAGTGTTAAGCATGATTTATGACAACAACTTAATACAAAATATAGTAAATAGCTTGTTTTAGATAACAATAATAATTAAAGAGTTTTATGGCTAAAATAAGGTGCTTAAAATTTTTTGAAAAAAGTTTAAAAAAGTTATTGACAAAACAAAAGGTATTTGATACATTATAAAAGCTGTTTAGCAAGTGGATTAAACAATCCACTTATGGCTCCATGGTCAAGCGGTTAAGACACCGCCCTTTCACGGCGGTAACAGGGGTTCAAATCCCCTTGGAGTCACTTCCGTCAGCTTATCTGAAAAGATGAGTCTTGACGATAAAAAGAATCCTTGCTATAATGTAAGAGTTCTATATATATGGCGAGTTAGCCAAGTGGTAAGGCATCGGTCTGCAACACCGCTATCACCAGTTCAAATCTGGTACTCGCCTCTCAAAAATCTCAGGAATGTTCCTGAGATTTTTTTTGCACATTTTTCCCATGCAGCCGAAAAATTTTCATGCAAACACGTTGAGAGTTCTTATTTTGCTCCGCCGCCTATTGTAAAACAAAAATCAAAACTCGCCTACGGCTCAGACAGTTGATTTTTGCTTTACGCTATGCTCGCAAAATTGCAAATCTCTGCCTATTGTTTGCATGAAAATTTTTCGGCTGCATGGGGATAAAATGTAAAAACAAAAAAATATCGAAAAATTTGTAATAAATATGTAATATATCTTCAGGAATATGTTATAATCAAAGTAACGTGCGAAAAAACAGAGAAGTTCGGAAGGAGATATTTAATGAACAAGAAGTTAATAAGTATTGTGACAATTATGGCAATGCTTGTGGTTATGATTATACCTGCATGGGCAGACGGTGGTGATAACACAGGCGACGACAATTTTGGCGCAGCTATTTATGTAAAGAAAGATGGCGTAGAAGGTGCATACACATTAGGAACAGCTAAGGAATTTAAGCTAGAGTTCTGGGCATCAGGTATTGTTGGAAAGCAGGTTGTAAGAACTGTTTCAGTAACAGGCGACAATCAGGTATCATCTATTGAATACAAAGATGGCGGAGAGTGGTACGACATTAGCGGATTTAATAAGGAAATGACTATTGCAAGTAATGATTTAGACAGAACTATTAGAGTCGTTTTTGATAAGGAAGGTAGATATACAATTTCTTATGGATTGGTGAATACAGAAGGTCAGGATGTTGTAAAGGATCAGTTAAATATTGAAATAGCAGACGGACAGATTAAAATTGTTAAAGAAACTGAGACAACTACATCGGCAGTGGCAGAAACAACTACACCTGCAGCAGCAGAGACAACCACACCAGTGGCAGTAGAAACAACTACACCTGCAGCAGCAGAGACAACCACACCGGCAGCAGTAGAAACAACTACACCAGTGGCAGTAGAAACAACTACACCTGCAGTAGTAGAGACAACAACATCAGAAGCAGTAGAAACAACTACACCTGCAGTAGTAGAGACAACAACATCAGCAGCAGTAGAAACAACTACAACAACAGCAAAGACAACTACAGTTGCACCAACACCAACTACAACTGCAAAGGTAACAAAAACTCAGAAACCTACAGCACAGAAAGTTAGCGTTGGGAATACAAGGATAACAAAGATCGTAAAAACTAAGAAGAGTGCCAAGGTAATTTATAAAAAGATTGCAAAAGTATCAGGATATCAGCTTCAGTTGTCTAGATCTTCAAAATTCAAGAAGGCAGTAACAAAGACAACTAAGAAAATTAGCTATAAATTTAAAAAGTTAAAGGCAAATAAAAAATATTACGTAAGAGTTAGAGGTTATGTAAAGACTTCAAACGGTACAACTTACGGAAAATGGAGAAAGAAGAACTTTAAAACAGCAAAATAATGTGACAGATAAAGAATGAAAGAAGGAAAAGATGAAATTTTTAAAGAGAACAATTGGAATAATAATCGTGATGGCGGCTATTATTTCAGGACTTCAATTAAAAAGTGAATTGGCTTATGGAGCAACACCTACGATTTCTAAAAGTACAGTAACATTAGAAAAGGGCAAAAGAAAAAAAATAAAAGTTAAAAATGTTTCAGCGAGAACGAAAGTTAAATGGAGAACATCTAATAAATTTGCAGTTACTGTTTCAAAAAAAGGTAGAATTAGAGCTGTAAATTATGGAGCTGCAACAATTACTGCAACTTGTAAATCAAGAACAATGACTTGCAAGGTTACAGTTCCTGATACTTCTAAGAATGTTGTCATAACGAAATATCCTACAACATTAACAGAAGGCCAGACAGGTACGGTTGTAGCAAAGTCAGTTAATAAAATTTCATATATGTCTTCAAATGACTCAATAGCAAAAGTCAATAAAGAAGGTACTGTTGAGGCGTTAAATCCGGGAAAAGCGGAAATAACAGCGAAATCCTCACAGGGATATAGCAAATGTACAATAAATGTTTTGTCAAGTGATATAAATAACAGATTGTATGATTCTAACGGAATCAGTATTAAGAAAGTTAACGCTGACGGAACAAAGGTTAACGGTTTTGTAAGCCAGGCAAAAGGTCAGAATTTTACTGTTATGGTAGATGGAATAGACGAAAGTAATGTTAAGTCATGCAAGTGGAGTGTTGGGAATAGCGATGTTGTTTCAAAACTTTCAGCAGTAAGTGGAAGCAAGCTTAAAGCTACTTTGAAAGCAGTAAATGAAGGCAAAGTTAACATTACAGCAAAGGTTACATACAAAAACAAAAATGTTGTTACATATACAAATACAATTTATGTTTCAAACCCTGAAACGGAAGTTCAGAAGTTAATTGTTTATGGAACAGCATTAGGCAATGAAAGACAGCAGTATATTTCTTTTAAAGGTTTAGGAGAACATAGTACTATTACTTGGACTAATTCAAACAAAAAATGTGCCACTTTAACAACTTATGAAAAGAAAGCGGCAGTTTTAGGCACAAAACCGGGAATGGGTACAATTACAGCAAATGTAGATGGAAAAGTATTCAACATAAGGTATACAGTTGTTAATCCAACAGTTAATAATTTAAAGGCAGTTATAAAAAAAGGTGAAAAAGTACAGTTTCCTATTTTGGGTGACACAGGTACAGTTCCTGAATTTACAAGCAGAAATGAAAGCGTTGCCACAGTTTCAAGCGATGGTATCGTTAAAGGTGTAAATTCAGGAGTTACATATGTTGATGTAAAAATCGGAAATATTCACAAGTCTTATAGAATCGAAGTATATGCAAAAGGTATGTACAAGATTGTAAATAGGGCTATGTACATAGTTAATCATTGGAAATATAGTCAGCCAAAAAGAATGAGAAAAGGATACTATGATTGTTCAGCTTTGGTTTGGAAAGGCTATAAATCATACAAGCACTACAACAAGAAACTTGGAAGTGGTTCTTATGCAAAGACAGCGGCAAGCCTGTTTGATTATTTAAAAGAAAAAAATCAAATAGTATATTATGGTTTTATTGACATAGATGATATGAAACCGGGTGATTTAATTTTTTACGGAGATTACAATGCGGCAGTAAAATACAGCACACCGGGAAGAACTTTAAATATCTATCATGTATCTATGTATGCAGGTGCAGGCAAAGTGGTAGAAAAAGGTGGACAGACTATTAACTACAATAATATTTCGCATATAGTTGGAATAGGAAGAGTGGTAGACTAATGGAATATAATATTGGAACAGTAGTAACATTAAAAAAAGGGCATCCTTGTGGAACTAATGAATGGGAAATTATAAGAACGGGTGCAGATTTTAAGTTGAAATGTAAAGGCTGCGGTCGTATAGTAATGGTTCCAAGAAAAACTTTCGAAAAAAGCGTAAAGAAGATTTTGCAGTAAATAAAAAAATGAAAGCTTTGTTTAAAACCAAAAGATTTCGGAAAAAAATTCACGAAATGAAAAAAAAGTCCTTGAACACAGGGACTTTTTTTGATATTATAGTAATTCGTGATATATATTAATTACGCATAACGAGTATTCGTTATGATCCTTGCTTTTTCAAACGAAAAGGCCAGAGACCAAAAGGAGGTAGAAGCATGAACAAATATGAATTAACAGTTGTTGTTAGTGCAAAACTTGATGATGAAGGAAGAACAGCTGAAGTAGAAAAGGTAAAAGCACTTATCGAAAAGTTCGGTGGTACAATTACAAAGATCGAAGAAGCTGGTAAGAAGAAATTAGCTTACGAAATCCAGAAGATGTCAGAAGCATTCTATTACTTCATCGATATTGACACTGAAAACACAGATTTTCCTAGCGAGTTAGAAAGCCAGCTTCGTATTATGGAAAATGTTATCAGATTTATGACTGTTGCAGTAGAAGCATAGTTTGATACATTAGAGAGGTATAATATGAATAAAGTTATTCTTATGGGTCGTTTGACTCGTGATCCTGAAGTTAGATATTCAACATCAGGAGATAATCAGTTGGCTATTGCGAGATACACATTAGCAGTAGATCGTAGATTTAAAAGAGATGGAGATCAGAGCGCTGACTTTATCAGATGTGTAGCATTTGGTAGAAGCGGTGAATTTGCTGAAAAATATTTCCATCAGGGAACTAAGATAGTTGCCGAAGGTCGTATTCAGACAGGCAGTTATCAGGACAAAGATGGTAAGACAGTTTACACAACAGAAGTAGTTGTTGAAAACCAGGAATTTGCAGAAAGCAAAGCTACAGCAGATAGCAATAATAACTATCAGCCACAGCAGCCGGTTGCATCACAGCCAACAGCACCTGCAGGAGACGGTTTTATGAACATTCCTGACAGTGTAGATGATTCAGGTTTACCATTTAACTTTTAACAGATTCGAATAGAATCTCATTAACGAAAATAGGAGGTCAAGTTATGCCATATAATAAGAGTGAAAGACCAGATTCTCCAATGAGAAGAAGAGGCGGTCGTAGAAGAAAAAAAGTTTGTGCATTTTGTGCTAACGAAAACAAGGCAATCGATTATAAAGATGTAGCTACATTAAAGAGATACGTATCTGAAAGAGGAAAAATTCTTCCTAGAAGAATCACAGGAAACTGTGCTAGACATCAGAGAGCTCTTACAACAGCTATCAAGAGAGCTAGAAATATCGCATTAATGCCATACACAGTAGAATAATCGCGAAGCACACAAGCAACGTGTGCCCAGTGCTACAAATAAAAAGAAGTGGAACCACTTATGCTTGCATAAGAGGGGTTCCACTTCTTTTTATTTGTAGCGGCTGACGCATGCTGCGACAGCCGCGTGCTTATAGACATTCTCTTCATCATTTCCCCATACTTAAAAGTATAAGGTAGGTGATGAAGAGAATGTCTATAAGAAGTGCGGACAATATTATAATAAACTAAATCACAAACAATAAGTTGACTTACACTACCCGATAAAATATAATATATACATATACAAAATGCAACGTTTAGAAAGAGGGCAAAACGAATAAGAAAAACAATATAAATAGGAAAAACACTGAGAAGAAAAGCAACAAAATCAGTCATAAAGACATTAACAACACAAATAAAAGTTATAGGGATAGTGTATTTACAGACCTGTTTTATGAGGATGAGCATGTAAAGGAAAATGAACTGGCACTTTACAATGCTCTGTTTAACACTAATTACACTCTTAATCAGGTAAAAATCGAAAAAATAAGAATTGATGATGTTGTATATATGAAGTTAAAGAATGATGTTTCGTTTAATGTTAACAACCAAATAATTGTTTTTTGCGAGCATCAAAGCACCATAAACGGAAACATGCCGCTGCGAGATTTGTTATACATAGCAAGAACTTATGAGAAAATGGTTCCGCTAAGGGGAAGATATGCAACAGGAACCGTAAAGATACCACGACCTGAATTTTTTGTGTTTTATAATGGGGAAAGCAAAACCGAAACAGAATATACACAAAAACTTTCAGATGCGTATATTGACAGCCCGGACAAATCTAATGTATCATTAGAATTAACAGTGAAGGTCATTAATATTAATACTTATGCAGGAAGTAAGTTGCTTGAAAAGTGTAAGGTTTTAAATGAATATTCCCAGTTTGTGGAGGCAGTAAGAAACTTCAGAAAAGAAGGCGATACTGACTATATGAAGAAAGCAATTCAGTATTGCATCGATAATCACATCTTGGAGGAATATTTGTCCAGAAAGGGTAGTGAGGTTATGAATTTTTTGTGCGCAGAATATGATTATGAAATGGATATGCAGGTTAAACGGGAAGAGGCCTACGAGGATGGAATAAAAATAGGAATTAATTCTCTAATTGAAGATAATCTTTCAGAAAAGCATTCCAATGATGAAATAATAACAAAACTTCAGAAATTTTTCTCGCTCACAGAGGAAGAGGCAAGGCAAAGGTTAGAGGAATATTTGGATAACAATAAATAATCATCTAAACTAAAAACTATTATATTAAAAATAAAAATACAATGAAACGTTGCATTTGTATAACAAAAGAGGTATCATCCCACATTCGTAGGGATAATACCTTTTTTATATGGAAATTTGTGTGTAATATTTATAAATAGGGACAAGAGTATTAACCATTAGAATCATTTTCGCTAAAGTGCTGAAGTGAACGCAGGAGTTTAATGATTGTGTCTATATTACTATTTCCGAGTTCTTCAGAATATTTTTTTATTAAGTCATAATCAGTCTGACCGCCTTTTCCGGTCAAAAGATAGTCACAACTAATATTTAATATTTCACAAAATTTAATAATGTTTTCAGGTCGGATTCCTTTGGTGCCATTTTCAGCATTACTGATCATTTGCGGGGTGACGTTCATCCTTTCGGCTAATTGTTCTTGGGATAACTGAGCTCTTTTTCTGCAACTTCGAATGCGTAATCCCATCTCTTTATATAACTTGTTTTTGTCCATGATTAATCTCCGTTAAAAATGTAAAAAAATTAATTTTTGTACCGATTTGCGTCTGTTAAAGATAATTATTAGTTTAACAATAATAAGAAACAAAATTAACAAACCATAGTTGAAAAAAAGATAAACTATGTTATATAATACAAACAAGAAAACTTATAAAATGGGTAACTAAAAAATTAGTAGGAGGAACAAAATGAAAGGAAAAGCAATATTATCAATTATAATTTCGATAATATTATCAATTTCATTTTTTGAAAATGATATTAGTAGCGTTAGAGTTCTTGCAGCATCAAATCCATATCCGGCAACCCAGGATGTGGATGAGGATGGTTATTATGAAGTTCCATGTACAAGGTTTGCATGGCAACAGGTTTATGACAACTTAGGGGTTGCATTACCTGCGTGGGAGAATGCAGTAAATTGGTGGCAAGCAGCAAAGAATGCAGGATATGAAACAGGAAACGTTCCAAAAGCAGGATCAATAGCAGTTTGGTCTGGCGATTACTATGGACATGTAGCGTATGTTACTTCAGGTTCGGGAAATACTTTTACAGTAAATGAAGGGGGAAGAACGGACAAAGATAATACAGATTCTCATGGAGTTGTGTATGGGTATACATTAACAAATGCAGTAGGGGCATCAAGACCATATGATTCGGGGAAGACATTATTAGGATTTATTTATATTAATAAAAAATCAGAGGCCCCAACGTATTGTAATGTAGAGTTGGGTCAGTCAGCATATTCGATTTTATCAACGATAAGAATTACTGGATATGCAAACAATAATCCAACAAGGTATTATATGGCAGTCACAAATAGTACGGGTGTAGTAAAAAGCATGGATTCTTCGAATCCTGTAAAAGAATTTTTGGCAGCTGATATCGGAATTGGGGAATTCTGGGTTTATATGATGGCTGAAAATGCGGCTGGACATTGTGACTCACAGTATATAAAATTATGTGTGTATGAAAAACCAACAACATGTAACATTTTACTGAACAAAAATGAATACAAGGTTGATGAGAATATACAAATTTCCTGTAACGCTAATAATAGTCCAACAAGATATTATATGGCAATTTATAAAAATGGAAAAATAGTAAAAGTTGATGATTCGAGTAATTCTTTAAAAAAAATCAAAGCAGCAGAATTAGGCGAGGGGAATTATACAGTATATATTATGGCTGAAAATATTGCGGGGCATTGTGATTCACAGTATGTAAACTTTAAAGTTATAAAAAATGTACAACAAACAACAACTGTTAAAGAAACAACAAGGAATCAAGATATAAAAGAATCAACTACAGAACCTGCAACAGATACATCTAAGCGTAATGATGAAACTACTATTGTAATGGAGGAGGTTACAAAGAGAGAAAATCAGACAGAGAGTGATACGACGGGAAAAATAGAAAAAACAATAATTAATGAAAACAAAACAGATGGGGGGATGAAACAACATGCATTAAAGGTTGGAAATGTTTTAAAGGTAATTGCAAAAAATGGCAAAAAGAAATGTATCAACATAAAATGGAAAAAAGTCACAAAAGCAAAAGGCTATCAAATCCAGTATGCTTTTGACAAAAAATTCAAAAAGTCTATGAAAACAAAAAATACATATAAGCCTTCATATGCGATTAAAAAGCAAAAAGACCAGAAAATATATTACATAAGGATAAGAGCCTATGTAGTTGCTAATGGAAAGAAAGTATATGGAAGTTTGAGTAGAGTCAAAAAAATTAAAGTTAAAAAATAGTGTTAGTGTTGCATATTAAAAAACTGATATAATATATTTAACAAGAGAGTCAGAAGCTAGATTAAACCTAGCCACTGATAAAATAAGCAGTTAAAAATAACGCCTCAGATTACCAGTCGTAGGGCGTTATTTTTTGTGTTTTAAACAAGCAATAACAAGAGTTACAACACTACAAAAAAGAGCTAAACAGCATTTGCCGTTTAGCTCAATAATAATATCAACATCTAAACTACATCTTAGCCAAGTCTTCCTGGTCCACTGTTTTCATTCCACTCCTTACCAGCAATGCGGCAACTTTGTCTGTATCCTCGTCCTTGACACGGAATACCATAAGGGCATCATCTGTGCCTCTTGCAAGAAAGGCGTAAACGTAATCAACGCTGTAGCCGTTAGAGGCAATAACGTTCATTGCCTTAGCCATTGAGCCCGGCTCATCCGGAAGCTTAACGCCAATAACGTGTGTAAGGTTACAAATCCAATCGTTGTCTCTTAACAGAGTAAGAGTATTAAAAGGATCGTCTACAATAATACGAATAATTCCGAAATCGCTTGAATCGGCAATCTGGAATGCACGCATATCTATTTTGTGTTCGGCAAGAAAATTGGTAAAGTTTGCAATATTACCCGGTTTGTTTTCAATGAACACTGAAATCTGATGAATATACATATAAAAACCTCCTAAATTTTACGTTTATCTATAACACGAACTGCTTTTCCTTCTGAACGTGTAATTGATTTTGGTTCAACCAATTTAACCTTAGCATAAATGCCAAGCATACTCTTAAGAGCGGTAACAATATCTTTCTCCTTAGACTCAATTGAGCTAACTGTATCAGAGAACATTTCAGGTGTCATTTCAACCAGAACTTCCATAGTATCGCTATTGTTTACACGGTCAACAATAAGCTGGTAGTTGGCAGGCATGCCCTGTTTAATAAGAACTTCCTCAATCTGTGAAGGATAAACATTAACACCCTTGATAATAAGCATGTCATCTGAACGTCCCATAAGTCTGTGAATACGTGCGTGAGTACGTCCGCATTTACACTTCTCTCTTGTAATATAAGTAATGTCCTTTGTACGGTATCTGATAAGTGGAAATGCTTCTTTAGCAAAACTTGTAAATACTAATTCACCAATCTGTCCGTCAGGAACAGGTTCAAGTGTGTCAGGATCAACAATTTCCGGAATAAAATAGTCTTCGCAAATATGCATACCATTCTGTTCCTCGCATTCAAAAGCAACACCCGGACCTTCAATTTCAGTAAGTCCATAAATATCATAAGCCTTAATGCCAAGCCTGTTTTCAATATCAGCTCTCATATCTTCTGACCAAGCCTCTGCACCAAAAATACCGGCTTTTAATTTAATCTGGTCCTTAATTCCCCGTTCTTCAATAGATTCGGCCAAATAAGAAGCGTAACTAGGTGTACAACAAAGAATAGTTGAACCCAAATCAGTCATAAACTGAAGCTGTCTGTCAGTGTTACCTGATGACATAGGAAGTGTTAAAGAACCAACCTTCTGTGAACCACCGTTTAATCCGAAGCCACCTGTGAAAAGACCATATCCATAAGCTATGTGAACTACATCTTCGTCTGTTCCACCGGCAGCCACAAGGGCTCTGGCACATCCATCTTCCCACATATCAATATCTTTCTTAGTATAAAAATCTACTACACGCTTACCTGTTGTACCTGAAGTTGAGTGAATACGTACACAATTTTTAAGAGGTACTGCTAATAAGCCGTATGGATAAGCATCTCTTAAATCGTCTTTCGTTAAAAAAGGTAACTTAGAAATATCTTTTAAAGATTTTATATCGTCAGGTGTTACACCTTTTTCCACCATTTTTTTTCTGTAAAAAGGTACATTATCGTATACTCTTTTTACCACGTCTAAAAGTCCGTCTGTTTGAATCTGCTCAATCTTTTCACGAGAGGCAGTTTCAATTTCTTCCTGAAAATATTTTCCCATTGTTTCATTCCTTTCTGTCGTTCAAGTATAGTAATATAATTTTACAACATATAACGCTTTAAAGCAATAAAGCACAAAAAACAAAATTAACAAAAATAGCAATAAATAAATAGTAAAAATACATAAAAAAAATCAACCAAAAAAATTTTTACAAGCAAAGATGCGTTTTTTATGGGGCAAAAAGCCTAAAAAAATTGCACAAAAGGGGGGTAAAAACGCCCTTAATAAAAACGTTTTTCTGCCCATAAAATCTAGCAATTGCAAAAATTATATGATATAGTGATTTTTAGTATAAAATATGAAAAGTGAAAAAATATAAGCTATATGAGAATAAGAGGAGGAGAAACCAATGGACAACAATTTAAGGGGGGTACCTGTTGAGGGGTTTGCTGACAAAAGTCGCGAAGCGGCAGTCGAGGGAATAGTATTATTGAAGAATGAAAACAACACACTCCCATTAACAGAACAGGATAAGGTTTCAGTTTTTGGAAGACCAATGATTGAGTACTACAGAAGCGGAACAGGTTCAGGAGGAGCTGTAAACGTTGAATACGCAACAAATATTTTGGACGGATTTGAAAACAGCAACCTTAACTTTAACAGGACTATAGTTGAAGACTATAAGGAATGGTTAAAAGACCATCCATTTGATAACGGTGGCGGTGGCTGGGCATGCGAGCCATGGTTCCAGAAGGATATGGAAATCACAGCAGATTATGCAAAGAAACAGGCAGAATCAACTAACAAGGCTGTATACATTATCGGACGTACAGCAGGAGAAGATAAGGACAACGCCAACTGGGTAGGAAGCTATCTTCTTACAGATGAAGAAAAAGAAAACCTTAAGAACATAACAGAAGCTTTCGAAGATGTTTGTGTAGTTCTTAACGTTTCAAATATTATCGACCTTAAGTGGATTGATGAAGAACAGTTTAAGGGACACATCAAATCAGTAATTATTGTATGGCAGGGCGGTATGGAAGGTGGAAACGCAGTAGCTGACGCACTTTCAGGCAAGGCTACACCAAGCGGTAAATTGCCTGACACAGTAGCTTATAATATTGAAGACTATCCTGCTAATGACAATTTTGGCAACGAACTTACAAACCTTTACAAAGAAGACATTTATGTAGGATATCGTTATTTTGAAACATTTGCACCTGAAAAAGTTCAATTTGAATTTGGTTTCGGACTTTCATACACAACATTTAATATTGAAACAGTATCAACCGATGCAGATGATGAAAAAATCACATTAGAAGTTAAGGTAACTAACACAGGCGACAAGTTCTCAGGAAAAGAAGTTGTTCAGGTATACTACGAAGCACCACAGGGAGCTTTGGGACAGCCTGCAAGACAGCTTTGCGCATACGAGAAAACAGAAAATCTTGCACCGGGTCAGAGCCAGACATTAAAGATTACTTTCGATATTAACGGAATTGCATCATATGATGACTCAGGCGCTACAGGCAACAAGTCATGCTACGTATTAGAAGCAGGAGATTACAACTTCTACGTAGGTAACAGCGTAAAAAATAATAAACTAGCTTATACATATAAAGTTGAAGAACTTAAAGTAACAGAACAGCTTTCAGAAGCTGCTTGCCCTAACGATGAAAATCTTACATTAATTAAGCCGGGCAAGAGAAGAGAAGACGGAACATACGAAATTACATATGTACCATCACAAAAGCCTACAGTTGATATGGCTAAGAGAATCGAAGACAATCTTCCGAAAGACATGAAAATTACAGGCGATGTAGGAATTACATTACAGGATGTAAAAGCAGGCAAAAACACTATTGAAGAGTTCGTTGCACAGCTTACAGTTGCAGAATTAGCACAGATTGTAAGAGGTGAAGGAATGAGTAACCCTAGAGTTACAAAAGGAACAGCTTCAGCTTTTGGTGGATTAAGCGATACATTGTTTGCTTACGGAATCCCTGCAGCATGTTGTGCTGATGGTCCTAGTGGACTTAGAATGGAAGGAAAAGCTACACAGCTTCCTATTGGAACAGCACTTTCAGCATCATGGAATCCTAAGCTTGTAAGAGAACTTTACACAATGGAAGGTCAGGAATTATACGGAAATCAGGTAGATACATTACTTGGACCCGGAGTAAACATTCACAGACATCCTTTAAACGGACGTAACTTTGAATACTATTCAGAAGATCCATACCTTTCAGGAACAATGTCAGTTGCATCAACAGGCGGTATTAAAGACGGTGGCGCTTGGGGAACAATTAAGCATTTCGCATTAAATGGTCAGGAATCACATAGATTTAAGGTTGACGCAGTTTGCTCAGAAAGAGCAATCAGACAGATTTATCTCAAATCATTTGAAATGGCAGTAAAAGCCGGCACAGTTAAAACATTAATGACAGCTTACAATCCTATTAACGGACACTGGGCAGCTTCAAACTACGACCTTTGTACAACAATCCTTAGAAATGAATGGGGATACGATGGTATCGTAATGACTGACTGGTGGGCCAAGATGAACGATGTTGTAGAAGGTGGCGAAGAATCAAATCAGGATACAAGAGATATGGTTCGCTCACAGAATGACGTATATATGGTTGTAAACAATAACGGCGCAGAAGTTAACTCAAACAACGACAACACAGAGGAATCAATTAAAGAGGGAAGACTTACAATCGGAGAACTTCAGCGAGCTGCAATCAACATCTGCAACTTCATTCTTTCAGCACCTGTTATTGAAAGAGAATTAGTTGATACAGACGTTGCAAAACATTACGATTCAGTTCCAAATGATCAGGCCAAGTATGAAGTATTTAACATTGAAAAAGACAATAAGGTAATGTTCAATAGCGGAGCAGAAGCAACATTGGAAGTTGAGGACGAAGGGGAATACACAATTATTGTTAACATCTCATTTGATAAGTCCAACTTATCACAGTCAACAGTAAACGTTAATGCCAACGGCACAACAATGGTAGTAATCCAGACTAACGGAACAGACGGCAACTGGATTACACAGAAGCTTTGCAAGGTTAAACTTGACAAGGGTGTATACAACTTAAAACTTGAAGAAGTACTAGCAGGAATCAAAGTTAAATATATTCAGTTTAAGAAGATTCCTAAGAAAAATAAATAAATGTAAAAAGCAAACAGTCTATTATGATTGGTTAGTCAAAGCATAGCATATAACAATTGAAAAAAGGTCTGCTGGAGATATTGTTCCAGTGGGCTTTTTCTTTACTCCTTTAGAGGGGAACCTTAATGTTTGGCATATAACAGAGAAAAAATGATGAAATTGTGCAAAATTACAAGAAGAATAAAAACGGTTTTATAGTGAAAACATTATAACACTAAATAATTGTATAAAATGCACAAAAAGAAGCAGACAAAATGTGCAAAAAACATAAGAGAAATGCATAAAGAACAGGTTGATTTATGGGAAATGAATAAAAAGTGTACAACATAACCCATGGGTAGTTGAAAAAAACATTTTAATTTGGTAGAATTGTCTGATAAGGGATAAATAATCGAAGGGATTCGACAAGATCTTGGATGAAAGGAGAAAAAACATGAATATTTCAAAAAGGAAACAAGGAATACTCGCAATAATATGTACTATTGCGATGATTGTAACATCAATTACGGTGTACAATCCTAGGGAGGTAAAGGCAGATCCATCAGCAACAGTTGATGGAAAACAATATTCAGCAACAGTAAAAGATAGTGGAGAATGGACAGGGTTTGCTTGTCAGGGAATTTTTGATAGTGCTAGGATTCATTTTGCATGGGGAATTGCTGTAGATGCAGCTACTATTACAGCATCACTTAACGGAAATCAGTTAAAAGTAGCAGGACAAAATGCTAATGGTATGTATATTCCATTGACAGAAGTGACTAACTTAGAAGTAGGAAGTTACGATATTGTAGTTACAGCAACAACAGTAGCTACGAAAACAGCAGAAGCAAAGGAAGTATCTGCAACAGCAACGTTAAAGATAGAAAAAGTTGAGGGAACAACAGAATTGCAGAAACCTTCAGCACCAACTGGTTTAGTTGCTAATATTAATAATTTAAAAACAGATTATACAATAGCATTTGCTAATGTGGCAACAGCAACAAGCTACAAATTTTATTTAGATGGAACATATAAAAAAGATATTACCAACGGTGGTATAGTTACTATTGAAGAGTTAGGGCTTGAAGCAGGAAAGACATATAAATTTGGTGTAAGTGCAGTTAATGCAGCAGGAGAATCAGATATTACAACGATTGACGTTAAAGTTCCGGGAAAAGAGGAAGAAACAACAACAGGTTCATCTACAAAGCCTTTAGACCCATCAGATATTAAAGATTCAGAATGGACATTGGCGTCGGGCTCAAAAACAGTATCATATTATATAGCTGATGGAAAGGCCGACAAAGTGCAAGTAAAGCCGCAATTGGAAGGTGATAATTATTATATCGCATTTTCATTAGCAGCTAAGTTTAAATCTGTAACATTTGACGGAGTGTCTAAAGATGTTGAAGAGGGAGCTTTTTGCAGAGTAAAGGTAAGTGATTTGACTAGTGGTTATCATACATTAGTGGTAACAGATTACAATGGTACAGAATCGGTTACAATTTATTTTAAAGTAGCAAAAGAGGAAGAAACAACTACTGCTGCATACAAAGACGGAGAAGTTTTAGTTAATGAATCAAACCAAACTAAAGAAGTTCCAGCCTATACGGATGGAGATTATTGGCAGAATGAATATAACAATATGCCTGTAAAATATGTTAAGGGAAAGAAGTACGTTGCAGAAGTTGTTGTATCATCAACAGCAGCAAAGAAAATTAAAATGGTTTTCCAGAGAGTTAATATTTGGGATTTCGTAGATGCAAATCAAGGATATGAGACAAGTATTGCAGCTGGAAATAAGGTAAAGATTACATATGTATTTGAAGCTACTCATGAAACAGACAATGGTAACTTTGATATTTATTTAGGTTCAGTTGCAGATAAAACAACATTAGTTTTTGAATCTAAGAAACTTACAACATACAATGAAGTTCCTGCAGGTGTTCAAACAGGAGTTGAAGTTCTTGAAGCACCTGGATCAACAAAATACACAGTTTCAATTGATGGAGATTCTCAGACTTGCGAAGAAGGTGCAACAATTGTTGTACCAGCTGATGGTCAGGGTTACTACGATGTTACTAAGAAAGTAGCTTATGCTCCAGGAGCAGTACTCACAGTAAATGAAAATATGACTTTAAAGAGCATTAAATTAAATGTAACAATGAGACCGGGAGCAAGTATCAGATTAGCAGCTCCAACAGGTTTAAGATTCCAGACAACTGTTACATCAGAAAATGATATTGCCGTAGATGATATTTTAGATTTAACAACAGGAACAGTAACAACAGGTACACTTATTACAACATTAGATTTGTACAAAGCTAATGGAAACACACTTACAATGGATAGTAAGTATACTTTCCTCAATATTGCAAATGACGGATGGTTTAATGATGGAACAAAGACAGAGACAGGAAAGTTCTGTGGTTCAATTATCAAAATCCAGAGCGGAAACTATGATAGAGAATTTATTGCTGTAGGATATGCAACTATTAATTATTCAAATGGTAAGTCAAAGACTGTTTATGCAAATGTTACTGAAAACAATGCTAAGTCAATTAAGTACGTTGCTGAGAAGGTACAGGCTAGCGATAAGTTTAGTGGTTATAGTCCTGAACAGCAGGCCATCATTAACAAGTACATTAAGGGAGAGGAGATATCAAAATAATGGAAAGAAGATATATAAGCCCAGAGATGGATATAATAGAATTTGACACAAATGATGTAATAACTACAAGTAGTGATCTCGGTGGTGAAAAGCCTGGATTAACAGATGTAATTGATGTAAACGGAATAAAAGATTGGTCAGATTTTTTTGAATAAAAAATAAACAACTTAATAATAAAACAAGCTGTGCTTTAATATTAAAGCACAGCTTATTTTTTGTCCTCATTACTATCATCTTCCCCTAAAGGTCTATAACAATGTTCAATAAATGCGGAAGGCTAAAAATCAGACAAACCAGCCGGATTGTCGACTTATTGTATGGGTGTATTACTTGATTTGAAGGGCAAAAAAATGTATACTAGTAGTTATCAGTATGAAATGGATTATAACCCCGAAGGGTACGCATTTAACCTGATAAGTTACGAAAACATAGGAGGCAAAAATGATAACATTAAGTAAAGGCGGAGCATACCTTATTGGTGGCACAGAAGTTGTAGAAACAGGTGCAGGCTCAGAAGAATTACTAAAGAACAAGTTAGGGGATAAATACCTTACAAAAGAAGATGCTGCAAAGAATACTATGGCATATGGTATTTTGAACGAACACAACACATCAGGCAACATGGACAAGCTTCAGATTAAGTTTGATAAGCTTACATCCCATGATATTACATTTGTTGGAATCATTCAGACAGCAAGAGCTTCAGGATTAGAGAAATTCCCAATTCCTTATGTGCTTACAAACTGTCATAACAGTTTATGTGCTGTTGGTGGAACAATTAACGAAGATGACCATATGTTTGGACTTACATGTGCTAAGAAATATGGCGGAATTTATGTACCACCTCACCAGGCAGTTATTCATCAGTTTGCCAGAGAGATGTTAGCAGGTGGCGGAAAGATGATTCTTGGTTCTGATTCACATACACGTTATGGTGCTCTTGGTACTATGGCTATGGGTGAAGGCGGACCTGAATTGGTTAAGCAGTTACTTTCACAGACATATGACATTAATATGCCTGAAGTAATCGGTATCTACATGACAGGAGAACCTGCTAAGGGTGTAGGACCTCAGGACGTTGCACTTGCAATTATCGGAGAAGTATTTGACAAGGGTTATGTTAAGAATAAAGTTATGGAATTTGTAGGACCTGGTGTTTCTAACTTAAGCGCGGATTTCAGAATTGGTGTTGACGTTATGACAACAGAAACAACTTGTCTTTCATCTATTTGGCGTACAGATGAGAAGATTAAGGAATTCTATGACATCCATGGAAGAGTAGATGAGTATAAAGAATTAAATCCTGGCGAAGTTACATACTATGATGGAATTGTTTATGTTGATTTATCTAAGATTAAACCTATGATTGCAATGCCATTCCATCCAAGTAACACATATACTATTGAAGAATTAAATGCTAACTTGGAAGATATTCTCCACGATGTTGAAAAGAAAGCTTTAGTTTCATTAGATGGACAGGTTGATTATAAACTTACAAACAAGATTCGTGATGGAAAACTTTATGTTGACCAGGGAATCATTGCAGGTTGTGCAGGTGGTGGATTTGAAAACATTTGTGCAGCAGCAGATATATTAAAGGGACATAGCATTGGAGCTGACGAATTTACACTTAGTGTATATCCTGCTTCTATGCCAGTATATATGGAATTAATCAAAAACGGATGCGCAGCAGATATTATGGCTGCCGGCGGTGTTATGAAGACAGCATTCTGTGGACCTTGTTTCGGTGCAGGTGATACACCGGCTAACAATGCCTTCAGTATCAGACATTCAACACGTAACTTCCCTAACAGAGAAGGAAGTAAGTTACAGAATGGACAGATTTCTTCAGTTGCACTTATGGATGCCAGATCTATTGCAGCAACAGCAGCTAACAAGGGTTATCTTACAGCAGCTACAGATGTTGATGTTGAGTTTAAGGGACGTAAGTATCATTTTGACAAGAGTATTTATGAAAACAGAGTATTTGACTCACACGGAATAGCAGATCCTGATACAGAAATCCAGTTTGGACCAAACATCAAAGACTGGCCGGAAATGGTTGCACTTACAGACAATCTTCTTCTTAAAGTTGTTTCAGAGATTCATGATCCGGTTACAACAACAGATGAATTAATACCATCAGGTGAAACATCATCTTATCGTTCTAACCCACTTGGACTTGCAGAGTTTGCACTTTCAAGAAAGGACCCTGAATATGTAGGAAAGGCTAAAGAAGTACAGAAAGCAGAAAAAGCAAGAGAAGCAGGACAGAATCCTGTAGATGCACTTCCGGAAGTTGGAGGAGTATTTGAAGCGTTAAAGAGCAATCTTCCTCAGTACAAGATTGACAATGATACAGTAGGTATCGGAAGCACTATTTTTGCAGTAAAACCGGGTGACGGTTCAGCAAGAGAACAGGCTGCTTCATGTCAGAAGGTATTAGGCGGATGGGCTAATATTGCCTGTGAATATGCAACAAAGAGATATCGTTCAAACCTTATTAACTGGGGTATGCTTCCATTCATTTATGAATCAGAAGAATTACCATTTAAGAACGGTGACTATATTTTTGTACCGGAAATAGTTGAAGCTGTTAAGAACAAAGCTACAGACGTACAGGCTTACGTTGTAGATGATGACAAGAATGTTAAACCATTTACATTAAAGCTTGGCGAAATGACTGACGACGAACGTGACATTATATTAAAAGGCTGCCTGATTAATTACAACAGAAAATAAATAATTAAAACAGGGAGGAGACCATATGGGAAACAAGAATGTCATAACAAAAGATGACTGTTATTTGTTTGGAAAAGGTACTCATTATGAAATATATGAGAAACTGGGTGCACATGTTACAACAATTGATGGTGTAAAAGGAACATATTTCGCAGTTTGGGCACCCCATGCAGTTAACGTAGCCGTTATAGGTGATTTTAATGACTGGTTGGGATTTAACCATAACATGAAGATGGAAAATGATTCAGGCATCTGGGAACTTTTCATACCGGAGGTTGAAGAAGGCGCAATGTACAAGTATGTTATTTCTACACAAAGTGGGGATACATTGTACAAGGCTGATCCTTATGGTTTTTGGGCTGAGAAAAGACCCGGAAATGCTTCAAGGGTAGCAAATATTGATAATTACAAATGGAAAGATGCTAAATGGATATCAGAGAAGGCAAAGGAGAATCACTATGAACTTCCAATGTCAATCTATGAGGTTCATCCGGGTTCATGGAAAAAGGATTTTAAAGGTCCTGATGATGAAGACGGATTCTATGATTACAAGCGTATGGCTAAAGAACTTGTAGCATATGTTAAGGATATGGGATATACTCATGTAGAACTTATGGGTATATTGGAACATCCTTTTGATGGCTCATGGGGATATCAGGTTGTGGGATATTATGCACCTACATCAAGATATGGAACACCTCAGGATTTTATGTATTTGGTAGATGCTTTCCATAAAGCAGGAATCGGGGTTATTTTGGACTGGGTACCTGCCCACTTCCCAAAAGATGCTCACGGACTTGCAATGTTTGACGGAACACCACTTTATGAATATGCAGATCCAAGATTGGGAGAACATCCTGACTGGGGCACTAAGGTTTTCGATTATTCTAAGACAGAAGTTGTTAATTTCCTTATTGCAAATGCATTATTCTGGGTTGAAAAATATCACATAGACGGACTTCGAGTTGACGCAGTTGCTTCTATGTTATATTTGGATTACGGAAGAGAAGACGGACAGTGGGTTCCTAATAAGTATGGCGGTAATGAGAACTTGGAAGCTATTGAGTTCTTTAAACATTTAAGTAGTGTTATGAATTACAGAAATCCAAGAGCATATATTATTGCTGAAGAATCCACAGCATGGCCTAAGGTTACTATGTCACCTAAGGAAGGTGGCCTTGGATTTTCTTACAAGTGGAATATGGGCTGGATGCATGATTTCTTAGAGTATACTAAGCTTGATCCTTTGTTTAAGAAGGGTAATCATAATAAGATGACTTTCGGATTAACTTATGCATTTAGTGAGAATTTTATTTTAGTATTATCTCACGATGAAGTTGTTCATTTGAAATGTTCAATGATTAATAAGATGCCGGGTTATCCACAGGATAAATTTAAAAACTTAAAGACAGCATATACTTTTATGTTGGGACATCCGGGCAGAAAGCTGTTATTTATGGGACAGGAATTTGCCCAGTTACAGGAATGGTCAGAGGCTAGAAGCCTTGACTGGTATCTGCTTGATGAACCTGAACATAAGGACATGCAGGAATATGTAAAGAAATTACTTCACTTATATAAGGAATATCCGGCACTTTACACTGAAACAAAGGGCTATGGAGCTTTTGAGTGGATTAATGCCAATGACAGCGAAAGAAGTATTTTCAGTTTCATAAGAAAGACAACAGAAGCTGATTATAAGAACTCTATCGGTTTCGTGTGTAACTTTACACCAATGGAAAGACCTGATTATGTTGTAGGAGTTCCAAAAGCCGGAACTTACAAGAGATTGGTTACAACAGAAACAGGTGAGAAACAGGTTGTAAGCTATAGAGCCAAGAAAGGCGAGTGCGATGGAAGACCATACAGATTGGAAATTCCACTTAGACCATACGAATCAGTAGTTTTCGAATTTCCAAAAACAAGAAAAAAGAAAGCTACACCAAAGAAGAAAACAAAATAAAAAATAAAATTGTCTGTGGTACAAAAAAATAGTGCCACAGACATTTTTTTGTGCTATGATGTGATTGATTACAGTGTAGAAAGGTCATGTTCCATCTGTGCTTGCACAAAGATGGGACACTGACCTTGAGACACGCCCCCAACATGAGCATAAAAGTGTAGCGCAAGCTACACGATATGCGAATGCTGGGGGAGGATTGCGGGAGTGCGAAGCACGTAGCAATCCGGTAATCAATAAATTAAAGGTCAAAAAGTTTTATACAAGGATTGAATGGGTGATGAAATGAAAAAGAAAGTTATAGCAGTTGTTGCAATTGTGCTGATTTTTGCAATTGCAGTGGTTATAGGAATAAATTTTAACAAGAAGCAGTCTAAGAATAACAAGCAGAGCAATAGCGGTCAGGCAACGTCTACATATAATGGTAAGTTGCCGGGGATTGATTTATATTATGGAAGTCAGAAGGTTGGAAGTCTTAACGGCTACACAATGGATATGGAAGAAGAACATATGCGTGATGTTATTGTCCCTGTTAATACAGACAGAACGGTTCCAATTACAATATCAACTAATGGCAATAAGGTTTCAGAGATTTCTTACGAAATGAAGAGTACTGAGGACAACCGTTTGATAGATAATGGAACTCTTGACGGCTGGAAACAGAAGGACGGCAAGATTACTTTGGATTATCAGGCCAGTGCCATTATGGAACAGGGAACAGAGTATTTCTGGGAAATAATTATCAAAACAGATAAGTATGAGCAGATTAATTATTACGCAAGAGTAATGGTTACGGATAAGGAGTTTGTTACTGAACAGATTAAGTTTGCGAAGAATTTTGCAAAGACCGCTTTAAAGGGCGAGGGAGCTTCAAAGCTTGCTCAGTATATTGAGCCTGATAGTAGCCTTCCTAATGATAACCTTGGTCAGACTACTATTAAGTCAAGTTACAATAGCCTTATTTGGACTTCACTTAAGCCTGAGCTTATATCTGATATAACAATAACAGCAAAAGAGTTTTGCATAAAGGACACCGGGGAAGCCGGAACTTATACAATGAATTATCAGATTAGAACAACTAATGCTGAGAAGGTTAAAGAGAAATATAATGTTTCTGAAACAATCACAATATGGAGTTGTGCAGGAAGAATTTATGTTTTGGCATATGACAGGGAAGTAAATCAGATTTGGACAGCAGACAAGAATAACGTAGGCGGAAGTTTTATTGACTTAGGCATTCAGAAAGAAACAAAGGCTGATTTTGTTGAAAGTTCAAATCAGCAGTTTATGGCGTTTCAGGTTAACGGCGATGTTTACGTAATGGATTTGAATGAAAGAAAAATCAAACAGGTTTACAATCTTAATGCCAAGAATGCTGAACAGCTTAACAATACTAAGGCAAGGGTAATTACCGTGGATGACAAGGGCAATGTTGACTATATGATTTATGGTTATAGCAAGGCTAATGAGCATGTAGGCGAAAACGGAATTTCTATTTTAAGATATAATTATGAGTCTAACAGTTCCAAAGAGGCGGCTTTTGTACCTTGCAAAGTGCCTGCTTACAACTTGGAGAAGCAGTTGTCACAGCTTTGTTACGTAGGCGACGGAACTCTTTATATTATGATGAACAACACTATTTACTATGCAAACCTTAAAACTAAGGAGTGGGGAGCGTTGGTAGAAAATGTGGAAGACGGAAGTTTTGCAATTAACAGCGACGGAAGTATGTTGGCTTACAATACAAGTGGTAAGGCTTATGATACGGAAAACATTACAATTGTTAACTTAAAGAATGGTGAAAAGAAGACTATTGAGGCGGGAGCTGACAATATTATTACCGTATATGGTTACACGGGAACGAACCTGATTTATGGAATAGGTTCTCAGAGTGACGTGTCAAAGGAGAGTTTTGTACCTGTTAGCAAGTTGGTAATTGTTGATAAGGATTATAAAGAAGTTAAGTCATATTCACAGAATAAGATTTATATTACAGGTGTTGAAATAACAGACAATATTATTAATATTAAGCGGTACAAGGGCAAGAGCCAGATTTCAGATGACCAGCTTTTGGATAATACTGAGACTAAGAAACCTGTTGCAAAAACAAGCTATTATGTGGATGATGTAAAGCAAAAGGAATTAGCTTTGGCATTTACTAATGCACTTGATGGAACTAAGCAGCTTTCAGTTGAAAAGATTGGCAAGGTAACTTTTGACAGTAGTTCTAAGGTTAATGCTACTTTTGAGAGCAAGAAAGAAAATAATTATTATGTTTACGGATATGGAAAGCTTCAGGGGATTTACAGCGACAAGAACGCTGCAACTAATGCGGCAAAAGCTACATATGGACTTGTAACGGATAACCGTGGACATAAGATATGGGTTTTTGAAGAGAATTATAATTAAAAATATCAGAAAAGGTCAAAATGCTTATTAGAAAAGGGTGTTTTGACTTTTTTCTTTATCTTTACGCGAAAAATTTTTAATGTTATACTTAAAGATAGTAAAAAATTCGGGAGGAACTATGCGATTTATACATACTGGTGACATTCATCTTGGAGCCACTCCGGAGAGCAAAAGACCTTGGGCGGCTAACCGTGGAGATGAAATTTGGAATACTTTAGAACGTTTAATTAAAAAAATAAAAATAGACCCGGTAGATTTGCTTATTATTGCAGGGGATATATTTCACAGACAGCCGTTGCTTCGTGAACTTAAGGAAGTTGATTATTTGTTTTCGACTATTCCTGACACAAAGGTTGTTTTGTGCGCGGGAAATCATGATGCCATTAAAAAAGGCTCTTTTTATGACGGTTTCAAATGGAGTGAGAATGTTATTTTCTTAGGTGACAAGAATATTGAAAGTGTGGAGATTCCTGAGCTTAATACATGTGTGTATGGACTAAGTTATCACCAGACTGAAATTAAGGACGCAATGTATGACCATGTTATTGTGGACAGACCGGATATGATTAATATTCTGGTGGCTCATGGCGGTGACGAAAAGCATATTCCCATTAATAGAAAGAAGCTTGCAATGTCAGGTTTTGACTACGTGGCAATGGGACATATTCATAAGCCTGAAATAGACGAAAAGATGAAGATGGCATATAGTGGTTCTCTTGAACCTATTGATATGAATGATATTGGACCTAGAGGCTATATTTATGGTGAGATTTCAAAGAGAGGTCTTGAACTTGAATTTGTGCCTTTTGCAAAGAGAATTTACAGGGAACTTGATTTCACGGTAACTCCAACAGCTACTAATTTGGAAATAAGACATAGACTGATTGACATGATTAAGGAGCAGGGACAGGATGATATGTACAAGATTACTTTTAGCGGTTACAGAGATCCTGATTTTGACATTGATGTTTCAGATATTGAAGGTGTTGGAAATGTTGTAAGTGTTACCGACAATACGGTTCCTGATTATGATTTTGAAGAATTGTACGCTGAAAATAAGGACAATATTCTTGGAATGTACATAAAGAAATTTCTTGACATGGAGAGTCTTACACCTTTGCAGCGTAAAACCCTTTACTATGGAACAAAGGCATTGATGGATGCCATGGAGGACAGGGCATGATTATAAAGGACATACGATTAACTAATTTTGGAAAATTTAATCATAAAATGGTAACTCTTGAACCGGGACTTAATATTGTATACGGTGAGAATGAAGCGGGAAAGACTACTCTTCATACTTTTATAAGAGGAATGCTCTTTGGAATAGAAAAACAGCGTGGAAAGGCAAGTGGTAAGGACCTTTACACTAAGTATGAGCCATGGGAGAATCCGGCTAATTATCACGGTATGATGCGAATCGAAAGCGACGGTGTAACTTATCGTATTGAGAGAAATTTTAATAAGCTTAATAAGTCTTTTAAGGTTATTAATGAAGATGAGGGTGTTGAGCTTAAAACAGAGGAGATTGAAAATCTTTTCGCAGGGCTTGATGAAAGCTGTTATTACAACACTATAAGTATAAGCCAGCTTGGCAGCGTTACAGATAAGGAACTTGAAGGTATTCTTAAGAATTATGCGGCAAATCTTGGCACAACAAAGTCTATGGAGATTGATATTAAATCAGCTTTTGCCGACTTAGATAAGCAGAAGAAAAATATAATGATTGAAAGCCGAATTGCCGAAGAGGATGTTGTTGAGAAGGCTATTAAGAATGCCAAAGAGGATTTGGAGATTTCTCAGGGCGAACAGCATACAATAATTGCTTCAATAGAGCAGAAAAAGCAGTCTTTATTTAATCTTTCTAATAAGAAGAAGGAATTGTCAGCTCTTGATGCAAAACGACTTGAAGCCTTAAATAAACTTAATGAGCGTAAGGAGAATCTTTATCAGGAGGCAATTACTTTGACTGCTGACAGTGAGAAATTTTCAGCTTCCCTTGAACAGATTGAAAATCACCAGAAGCAGCTTGAACAGGAGCTTGCTGACAAGGGCATTGACGGAAGAGAGACTATGGAATATCTTCTTGAAAAAGTTACTAACAGAAGTAATATGCCTGTTTTGTTTATTATCCTTATGATGGGATGTATTGGTGGTGCTGCAGGTTTTATTATGGGCAATTACCAGATGATGGATTTAAAGCAGTTTTGGGTTAAGCCGGGCATATGCCTTGGTGCGGCTTTTGTTTTTCTTATACTTGCAATCTTTAAGTATGGATTTAATAAGAAGAAGCGTCAGAAGAAGTTGGATGCCTTAAAGGAGATTAAGCTTGTAATGGATAAGCTGGACGCGGCAAAGCACGAAAGGGTTTATGTTGAACGTCAGCTTAACAATAAGAAAGAAGCTTTAAAGGATACTCAGGAGTTTATTAAAGCCGAGGAAGAAAAAAGCGTTGATATGCAGGATTATAGTGACGAGTTAAAGGACTTGGAAGCGAAGGAACGTGAAATCAACGAGGCAATTTCAAAGTCTCAGTGGATTCTTGAACAGAAGCAGGAAAAGGACATTGAGCGTCAGAAGAAGATTGATGAACTTGAGGAGCGATTTAACAAGATTAAGAAAGCAAAAGTTGAAATACAGGCTATTGAGGACGCCAAGAGTAATATTGAAGATATAGCAGATGAAATCAGAAATAGTTTCGGTAAGAGATTAAATGAGAGAGCATCTTATTATATTTCACAAATTACAAACGGCAAATATGACAATCTTTCAATAGATGACAAACTTAACATATCTGTAAACAGTAAGCACGCTCTCATAGCTGCTACACGACTTAGCAAGGGCACAATAGAGCAGATATATATGGCACTTAGACTTGCGGCAGCAGATATTATATTTGAAAAGGACAAGAAACCTATACTTCTTGATGATGCCTTTGCAATGTATGATAACAAGCGAATGGGTAATACTATGAGATTTATGGCAGAAAATATGGAACAGGTAATCATCTTCTCATGCCATACAAGAGAGAAGCTCATGGCGGACAAGTTAGGACTTAAGTATAACTTTATAAGGTTGTAGTGGAGAGCTGCAAGGTTATAAAGTTATTTTTAGAGAAGATGGGGCTTTTTTGTAGGAATGGTAGGGATTATAAGAGAAAAACGAATTGTCTAATAAGAAATATGTTCCATAGTGTATATAAACAATGAGCATTTAAGGAAAATATTATAGGTGTACCCCGAAAAACAAGAGAATTAATATATAGGGGTACATTTTAGACTTACTTATACAGTATGTTGCGTAAATAAACTGGAAATTTAGGGTGTTGTACCCCAAAAATTAAGAAAAATTATATGTTGGGGTACATTTACAACTTACAGATACAGTGTGTGGCACAATTTCACGCGGAAAATTAGAAAACGTACCCCGAAAAATGACAAAACTGCTATGTCGGGGTACACTTACAACTTACAGATACAGTATGTTGCACAATTACACGCGGAAAATTAGAAAACGTACCCCAAAAAACGACAAAACTGCTATATTGGGGTACAGGACATAAAAAAAGGGCTCAAACACTAATTAGTATGTCATATCAAACTAATTAGTGCTGAACCCATACAAATTCAATATTGATAAAAATCAATCTATCTTATAACTAATGAAGTATTTATATTGATTAACAATTATTAGAAAGTCATATTCTTTTAATGAGAAATCAAACTAAGATAACCTCATTTATCTTTTCGATTTCTTTAACGAGAATACAAACTCTGTTCCAACGCCTTCGGTGCTGATTACATCGATTGTTTCGTTGTGCCCCATAATAATTTCTTTTACGATGGCAAGTCCGATTCCGGAGCCTGTTTTGTCACGACCACGGGAAAGGTCGGTCTTGTAGAATCGCTGCCAGATTTTGTCGATGCTGTCCTGTGGGATTCCCATACCAAAATCCTTAACGGAACAATATTGTTTTTCGCCTTTGTTATAAAGCTTGATTATAATCTTTGAACCTGGATTACTGAACTTAATGGCGTTATCAAGTAGATTGTAAAGAACCTGTTCAATTTTGCCTTTGTCAGCGTATACATTGCAATGCTTTGGTGGAAACTGAATAACCAATTCAATATTCTTCTTCTCGCAACTGCCCTGGAAAGTATCAACTGTTGAAGCGATAACTGATTCCATATTAAAGTCTTCAAAAATAAGTTCAGGACCGGTGCTGTTCCAACGGTTAAGGTCACGCAATCCTGAAGTAAGCTTTTCGAGACGGTTAGCCTCAGATAAAACAATTGAAAGATATTTGTTGTAATCTTCCGGTGGAATTGTTCCATCCATTATAGCTTCAATATAGCCCTTTATAGAAGTTAAAGGAGAGCGGAAATCATGGGAAATATTAGAAATAAATTCCTTTTGATAAGCTCGTGAGTTGTTTAACTGCTTAGACATATATTGAAGTGAGTGCGCCACGTCACCGATTTCATCGTCATTGTTAACCTTAAGTCCTTCGTATTCAAAATTACCTTTGGCATATTCCATTGCCGCCAGTCTAATCTGCTTAAGTGGCAAATAAATAAACCACATAAAGTTAAAGAATATAATAAGTGAAAGAGCCAGTATAATTGCGTAAGTAACGTAGAAAATAAGTGTTACATCATAGCAACTTTTTTTTATAATGGAAGTAGGCATATGCGCCACAATATATCCATAAGTCTTATTATTATTTTTAACTTCGTAGACAACACTTAAAGTGTCGGTTTTAAAAATATTATAAAATTTGCCAATCTTGTAATGCGTATTCTTGTAATCATCAGGCTTGAATTTTTCAATCAAAATATTAGAAGAATCTTTTGAAAGATTACTTGTTGTGCCTGTGTAATAAAATGGTTTGCGGTTACTATCAAGAATAAGTATGTCACAGTCCAGTACGTTGTTAAAATCATTTAAAAACTGCTTAGGATTGTCTAAATCATCAAGTGAGTTGTCCACGCAGTCCACAGCATTACTTCCTATTACAGAGGCATATTTGTAAAGGGTGTTAATGTTATTGGTCAGAAGATGATTATAAATCAAGTTATTTGACCAATAAGAAATTAACAAAAAACCTAATATTGCAAAAGAAAAATATCCTGTAAAAAATTTAGTTAAAATAGAATTTTTCATATTTAGTTATGTACCTCGAATCTATATCCTACACTCCAAACTGTACCAATTGACCACTGATCCGTGTCAGCAATTTTTTCACGAATACGTTTAATGTGAACGTCTACAGTTCTTGTATCTCCGGCATATTCATAACCCCAGATATGGTCAAGAAGTTGCTCTCTTGTAAATACCTGATTAGGTGATGAAGCAAGGAAGTACAATAATTCAATCTCTCTTGGAGTCATTTCAACAGGTTTGCCCTTGTAAATAACTTCGTAGTTTGAAAGATTAATAATAAGGTCCTTGTATTCAACACGTTTTTCATCAGGCTTCTTTTCGACAGGAGCCGGAGCTTCAGTGTAACGTCTGAGAACTGCCTTAACACGGGCAACAAGTTCCTTTGAGTCAAAAGGTTTAATAATATAGTCATCTGCACCAAGTTCGAGACCTAAAACTTTGTCGAAAACTTCTGTTTTGGCAGAAAGCATAATAATAGGAACCTTTGATTCTCTTCTTATCTCACGGCATACTTCGTATCCGTCAAGACCAGGTAACATAATATCCAACAAAATAAGATTTGGAGCATATTCTTTAAACGCATCAAGAGCCGACTGGCCATCATGCTCAATACGTGTTTCGTAGCATTCCTTAGTTAAATATAAAGATATAAGGTTTGCAATGTTTTCATCATCGTCAACTATTAAGATTTTCTGTTTGTTTGCCATTTTAAATCCTCCTGTTAAAAAAATCTATTTAAATTCTACAACTGTTGCACCTGCACCACCTTCGCCATGTTCACCTGTTCTGTAGGATTTTACATAGCTACATTTCTTAAGATGGTTTTGAACTGCATTTCTAAGAGCTCCGGTGCCTTTGCCGTGAATAACATATACCTGTGGCAAATGTGCAATGTAAGCATCATCTAAGTATTTATCAAGTTGAGAAATAGCTTCGTCAACTGTTTTTCCAATTAAATTAATTTCAGTTTTAATATTCATAGACTTGTTCATTTTAATCTTGCCTGTTGAACCACGGGTTAAGCCTGGTGCCTTAATATCAGGTTCGTCAATAATTTCAAGGTCACGAATATTAACCTTAGAGTTTAGTATACCCATTTTTACTGTAAGATTACCGGCTGCATTAGGCAATGAAGCAACAGTACCGTTAAGATTCATGCTCAAAACTTTTACACCTGTGCCAAGCTTAAAGTCGGAAGGCTTGTAAGCCTTTTTAGGTTTGGCAGCTTTAATTGATGAGCCTACCTGGTTCTTTTTAAGCTTTGCTCCAACATTACTTCTGGATTTTTCCATTTCGCGGGTATTGCCGGATTTTCCATATTTATTAATAGTTTTGATAGCTTCGTCGGCTGTTTCCTTAGCTTCCTTAAGAATATCAACAGCTTCTTCGCGTGCCTTGTTAAGGATTTTGTCACGCTGTTCATTAAGCTTTTCTGTCTTAAGTTCATAATCACGCTTAAGCGATTTAATCTGAGACTTGTAAACTGCAATAGTTTCCTGATCTTTTTCAATCTGGATTCGCTGTCTTTCTATTTCGGACAAAACATCCTCAAACTGCTCATTATCTGAATCGATGTGAGACTTAGCATCTTCAATAATGTAGTCAGGAAGACCTAACTTGCTTGAAATAGCAAAAGCATTACTCTTTCCGGGAACACCAATAAGAAGTCTGTAAGTTGGTCTGAGTGTTTCTACGTCAAACTCGCAACTTGCGTTTTGAACTCCCTCAGTTGATAAGGCAAATAATTTTAATTCACTGTAATGTGTTGTTGCCATAATTCTTGAACCGATGTTTTTAAGGAAAGTAAGAATTGAAATGCCAAGGGCTGCACCTTCCACAGGATCTGTTCCTGCACCAAGTTCATCGAAAAGTACCAGTGAATCCTGATCTGCCTGATTAAGTATATTAACAGTATTAACCATATGAGCTGAAAAAGTACTTAAACTTTGTTCAATGCTCTGTTCGTCGCCAATGTCAGCAAAAACTTCTTTGAAAACTGCAAGTTTGCTGCCCTCAAAGGCCGGAATATGAAGTCCCGCCTGGCCCATAAGCGTTAAAAGTCCTACAGTTTTAAGTGAAACTGTTTTACCACCGGTGTTAGGACCTGTAACAATCAAAAGGTTAAAGTCTTTTCCAAGATGAATGTCTATAGGCACAACCTTTTTAGGATCCAAAAGAGGGTGGCGTCCCTTCTTAATATTAATCTGTCTTTGATCATTAAACTCAGGCATTGAAGCTTTCATTTCTTTTGCAAGAGAAGCCTTAGCAAAAATAAAGTCAAGCTTAGGTAATATTTTCATGTCTGTTTTTAATTCGTAAATATGTTCAGCGCAAGCCATACTAAGGTTTGCAAGAATAATCTGGATTTCATCAGCTTCCTTGCCTTCTAACTCGCGGAGTTTATTGTTAAGTTCAACAACAGCAGCAGGTTCAATAAACAAAGTAGAACCTGTTGAAGACTGGTCGTGAATAATACCGTTAACATTGCCACGGTATTCCTGCTTAACAGGTACACAATAACGTCCATCCCTCATTGTAATAAGGGCATCCTGAAGATAAGTGTGACCTGACTGGGAATTAATGAGAGATGACAACTGGCTGTGAACACGGTCGTTGGTAATCTTCATCTGTCTTCTTATATTTTTTAGATTAGCAGATGCATCGTCAGCTATTTCATCCTCTGAAATAATACATCTTTCAATGTCATTCTTCAAATTAGTTAAAGGTTCAATAGTCTCAAACATATCATCAAGACTATCTCTTTCAGCCTCATCATCACGGCGGGAGAAAGTTTTAACTCTTAAGGCAACTTTTAAAAGGGAGTCAATTCTAAGTAATTCTCCGGTGCCAAGAGTACTTCCAATCTCTAATCTTTTAATGGATTCGCCAATATTGTGAATGCCTGAGAAAGAAAGGCTTCCTTTCTGCCAGATTCGTGATAAGGCATCACCTGTCTGTTTCTGATTTTCTTTTATTTCATGAATATCGGCAGATGGAACAAGTGCGTGGCAAAGCTTCTTGCCAGGCTCAGAACCTGCCTGATTTTCTAACATTTTTATTATTTTATAGTATTCAAGGGTTTTAAGAACTTTTTCGTTCATGATAAAGCCTCCAATTCTTGTATTTAGGTACATAATCAATTATAATAAAGATTGACTGTCAGGTAAAGAAAATCTTAACATTTGGAGGAAAAGATGAGATATATAGAAACATTAAGAGAGGGCGAAAGAATTCAGGAAATATATTTGTGCAGACAGAGAACTACTGCAATGACTAAAACGGGAAAAGAATACGAGAATGTTATTCTTCAGGACAAAACAGGTTCCTTGGACGCCAAGATATGGGATCCGCACTCAATGGGGATAGATGAGTTTGATGCACTTGATTATGTTGAAGTAAATGGTGATGTAACAGTATTTAACGGTCAGACACAGCTTAGTATTAAGCGTGCAAGAAAGATTAGCGAAACAGATGTTGACCCGACTAATTATTTACCATGTACTAACAAAAACATTGACGAAATGATGATGGAATTAACAAAATTCATCGCCGGTGTTAATAACCCTTATTATAAACAGGTTTTAACAAAATTATTTATTGACAATACAGAATTTGCGGAAGCATTTAAGAAGCATTCAGCAGCCAAAAGCGTACATCACGGTTTTATTGGCGGTTTGCTTGAACATACGTTATCTGTTGCAAAAATGTGTGACTTTTTTGCAAAGCAGTATCCTATTTTAAATAGAGATTTACTTATGACATCAGCTATTTGTCACGATATTGGAAAGGTTTATGAACTTTCAGACTTTCCAATGAATGATTACACAGATGCAGGCCAGTTACTTGGACACATTGTTATGGGTTCAGAAATGCTTGGAAAGATTATGGATTCAATTCCTGATTTTCCAACTAAGTTAAAGAATGAATTGAAGCATTGTATTCTTGCACATCACGGAGAGCTTGAATATGGTTCACCTAAAAAACCGGCTCTTATTGAGGCAATGGCACTTAATCTTGCAGACAATGCAGATGCAAAGATTGAGACAATGACAGAACTTTTAAACAGTAACAGTTCTGCTTCATCAGACCAGTGGTTAGGATACAACAGATTGCTTGAAACTAATGTTAGAAAGACAAGCGAATTAAAGTAATAAATAAATAGATAATAATACAAATACGCAATAATTAGCATAAATATGCGAAAAAATATACAGATAATTATTTAAAGGAATTTTCATGATTAAGAAAAATGATATTTTAGATTTAACAATTGAAGATTTAGGCGTAAACGGAGAGGGTATAGGCAAAGTTGATGGCTATACTCTTTTTGTTAAAGACGGAGTAATCGGCGACAAAGTTACAGTAAAGGTTATGAAGGCTAACAAGAATTTCGGGTTTGCCAGATTAATGGAAATAAAAGAGCCTTCTAAAGATAGGGTTTCGCCAAGATGCAGTGTGGCAAGACAGTGTGGCGGATGCCAAATTCAGTGCATTAATTACAAGGAGCAGCTTAGATTTAAGAAGAATAAAGTGTACAACAACCTTGTGCGAATCGGTGGTCAGAGCGACTTCGTAATGAATGATGTAATGGGAATGGATGAGCCTTTTAACTATAGAAATAAGTCTCAATTTCCAGTTGGAATGGATAAGGAAGGAAATATTATTTCAGGTTTTTATGCAGGAAGAACTCATTCTATTATAAATATAGACAGTTGCGACCTTGGCTTAAAAATTGATGGCCGTGATGTAAACAAAGAAGTCATGGATACCGTAAAGGCATTTATGACTAAATATAGAATTGCACCTTATAATGAAGTAACTCACAAGGGCTTGGTTCGACACGTACTTATTAGAATTGGTGCAAAAACAAAGCAGATAATGGTTTGCGTAATTATAAATGGCAAGAATCTTCCAAACAAAGAAAAACTGGTTGAAGAGTTATGTAAACTTGAAGGAATGTATAGCATTTCTCTTAACATTAATACTAAGAAAAGCAATGTGATTCTTGGGGACAAGGTGATTAACTTATATGGCCCCGGATATATTGAGGATTATATTGGAGATGTGAAATTTAGAATTTCTCCGTTGTCATTTTTCCAGGTCAATCCTGTTCAGACAGAGAAATTGTACAATAAAGCTTTAGAATATGCAGATTTAACAGGCAATGAAATGGTATGGGATTTGTATTGTGGAATCGGCAGCATATCACTATTTCTTGCAAAGAAGGCAAAGCAGGTTTTGGGTGTTGAAATAGTACCGGAAGCAATTGCTGATGCAAAAATAAATGCAAAAATTAATGGAATAAATAATGCGGAATTCTTTGTTGGAGCAGCAGAGGATGTAGTAACGGAATATTTTGAAAATCACAAAGATGACGAGGAATGTAAGCCGGATGTTATTGTTGTTGACCCACCGAGAAAGGGTTGTGATCATAAGCTTCTGGAAACAATAGTGGAAATGAATCCTGAAAGAGTGGTTTACGTAAGCTGTGACAGCGCAACGCTTGCAAGAGATGTGAAGTGGCTTAGTGAAAATGGTTATAAGTTAAAAGAGGTCACACCTTGTGATATGTTTGGTCAGACAACACATGTAGAGTGCGTGGTTGCACTACATCGGGTCGATATGTAAGAATCCTTATTTTTTTGAAAGGAGCATTTGAAAATGGAAGAAATTAAGAATGTTAATCTGACACAATTGAAACCTTTTAAAAATCATCCCTTTAGGATTTCTTCACAATCCAAAATATAACGTATATCCAGTCATCGAATTTATTGAAAAGCACATTAGTAAACTTTGCGAAGAAGGTGTTGTATGGGCAGGATATTTTATGTGTCTAGAAAAAGATGGATAAAGCAATAGATAATTGAACTTTAAGAGAAAACGTAGTATAATACAAACATGCAATTATACCATTGGACGGAATTATAAAATAGTATAATACAGAAACTATAACACAGATAAAATGATAAATGGTGCTTTTGGTTAACGATATAAAAAGAAAGGGGAATAAGATATGAGCAGGAGCATAAAGAAATGTTTTGCAGTTATGCTAGCACTCGTTGTTTTCGTGTCGGGGATGAGCAATATGTCATTATCTACATTGGCAGATGATACAATTCAAGAAACAACTGCGATTTCTGAAGAGACAACTGATACAAAAGAAGATGCAACGCCTGCAAAAGAAGATGCAACGCCTGCAAAAGAAGATGTAACGCCTGCAAAAGAAGATGCAACGCCTGCAAAAGAAGATGCAACCCTTGCAGAGGAAGATGCAACAGTGTGGGAAGAAAGCACCAAAGATGTAACAGCAGAATTGGGACGTGCTGAAAATCCTGTGAAAAAAATTGTGGATACGCCTTTGAAAAAAGCTGTTAGAGCAGTTCTTCCGGAACCAAGCGGTCTGGGAAGATTTGAGGCAGAAAATTGCGATACTGTGCACGGCTCAGGAAGTGAACCAAAGAAAAACAGTGGCAATGAAAATTTTTCGAATAGTGGTTGGGTTTCCGACATGAATACATGGCCGAATGATGAACCTTCCTACATTACGACAAATGTAAATTGTCCGTCTGCTGGAAGATATGAAATCAAAATCGGATATACTGCTGGGATTAATGGTATGGGCGATGATAAAAGTAAGCCGACAGAAATTGACGTCAGAGTTAACGATGGAGAGTGGATTCATATAGATGGTGTTCCTTTAACAGATTCTTGGAATACTGTTAGTGTCGTTAGTAAAGAAATTAATTTAAAGAAGGGTAATAATAAGATTGATGTTACAGGTGCGCGCAATGTGTGGTATGGTGATACCAATAATTGGCAGTGGGTCAATCTGGATTATTTTGACCTTGTGGCAATAGAAGTGCCGGCAGAAGGCAGACATGAAGCAGAACATGCTGATTCATATACACAAGGCGGTGCAAAGAATCCGGCTAAAGTTGATATCAATGCAGATAATGATTGGAATAAAAAGTTTTCGGGAAGTGGATATGTTGGCAACTTAAATTCCTATCCTCTGAATGATGAAGGAAATGATAGTCGTTCCTATCTGACACAGAAATTATACGCTGAAAGACCGGGAAAATATTTGTTGACCATAGGATATGCGTATAGAAATAATGCAGGTGATAGCAGCAAACCTACGAATATTGATGTCAGATTGAATGGAGGATCATGGAAATCTGTTACAGCAAACCAAACGGCAGATTGGAATGATGTAAGAGAGGTTAGCACTGTTATTGAATTAAAACGTGGAGAAAATACCATAGATATAACAGGTGCAAGTAATATATGGTATGCAGGAACAGGAGATTACTGGCAGCAGATTAATTTAGACTATTTTGATATTTCTTCTCCTTTAGCAGAAGGAATACATGAAGCAGAAGAGTATCATGTATCCGGAAACAAAAGTGACGATAAGCAGTATAAAATAAAAGATGATGGTGGTGGCATTTATTCTGAAAATAAATATGCAACTATTTGGAATACTCTGACAGGTGAGGAACATGAGTACCTGGGGTATAATGTTTATGCACAGCATGCAGGTAAATATAAGCTTGCTGTTAAATATGGAACCAAATATGATGGAGATATATTTGTAAAGATAGGAAAGGGAGAATGGAAACAACTTTCCGCTCCGTCTACAGGAGAGTGGAATGTAGTAAAGACCGTAGAGATGGACATTACATTGCCAAAAGGTGAGAATACAATATATATTGCCGGACGCCAAACAACGGGCAATAAATATAACGAGTATATCAATATTGATTGTTTCGAATTAACACGACAGGTAGATAAGTCCAATATCGCATTGGATAAGCCGGTCAGAACCAGTGGTAACCGTAGTGATGATGTCAATGATAAGGATAATTATAAAAGGTACTTTCCGGAAGAAGCGGTAGATGGTTATGATGATTCCAGATGGGGAGGTCGTGCAAATCAGAATGAAAACTGGTTTGAGATAGATCTTGAGGGGATTTATGAAATCAATCAGGTTATGTTGAAGTTTGAACGTGCCTATCCAAAGGATTTTGAAATTCAGGTTTCCAGAGACAGAAAATCATGGACGACTACAGAAACTGTAAAGGGCTGGACACCTTCCGAGAATGCAGATCCGAATGCAAAATACCAATGGAATTCTAATATTTCTTATCATGGAAAGGCAAGATATATCAGAATTAATGCGACAAGTCTTAAAAATAAAGGTTGGGGATTGTCTATTTGGGAGTTTGTTGTAAAAGGCGATAAACTGCCGGCAGATGTGAAAGATGTGGCAGTAAATAAAACAGCAACAGCAAGTTCAAGTAACGAGAATGAAGTTGCATGGGCGATTGACGGAAAAGATGACTCCAGATGGGGATCTATCAGTGGAGATGCGCAGTGGTATCAGATTAACCTTGGAAAAGAATATGCGTTACACAGTGTAGACTTAAAATTTGAACGTGCGTATCCGGAGGACTTTACAATTAAAACATCGAAGGATGGAAAGTCATGGGAGACAATAAAGACTGTAACCGGATGGAAAAATCCAGGGTCAGCAGGCAATCTTAGTTCCAGTGCCAGAGTTGGATATAGCTTTAAACTGGACAGTGAAAAAAATGCATCTTACATTCGGATAGAGTCATCGAAAGCTGCTAATAGCTCATGGGGACTATCTATCTGGGAGTTTGAAGCATGGGGTAAGGAAACGAATTTACAGGAATATTGGAAAGATGTTCAAGGGAAAAAGTACGGAATTTATCCGGTCGATAAACTATATGATAAAACCGAAACGGAAAAAGCGGCTCATATGAAGTATGCGGATGGATCGGAAAAAGATTATACAATATTAAATGCAGATTTGGTGCAGGGAGATGTATTAGCCACAAATGACACTTATGAAGTCGTTTATGAACCAGGCAAAAATAATTACATCTATTTCTACGTTAATCCAAGAGATATACATATTGATTTTGGAGAAGATGAAAATAACGAGAAAGATAAAGTACGTTGGTCTGGAAATTCGAAAGATGCAAACCTTGTTAAAAATAATAACAAGTGGGGGGCAAATGATTATAATAGTGATGTTTTAGAATTCTGTGGGCAGAAAGCAGCCACTGTTCAGTATAAAATTAAGGATTTGGGAAATAAAGATTCTGTTAGCACATGGATTGGATGTCAGATTTATGGTACAACAAACAATGTAAGTGATCTTGGTAAGAAAGATCCTAAATTTGAAATTAAAATTAAAATTAACATTACAAAAGCACATAGCCTTTCCATTGTAGACACTATTGAAGAGGATGGTTGTCTGGGTGTGAAGGATCCCCAAAATATTAAATATAAATGGCAGAGAAGCAGTGATGGCGTAAACGACTGGCAGGATATACCAGAGAAGAGAGATGACATGCAGGTATTGTATAATGGTGGAAAGAAACTTGATGTTTCTCGTGATGCAGGTGGTGGTATGTATTACCGTGTCAGTGAAGATGGAAAAGACGATTGGTCATTGGTATATAGAGTAAACTACTATAATAATGTACAGAATGGTGACTTTGAAAATCCGATTATGTGCACACCGGGAAAATCAGGAGCGTCGTTCCCATTTAACGCGAATGGGGATGAACAGCAATATCCGAATGGATATCCGGGGCTGTATTGGAAAACAACAGGACCAGGCTGGCAAAGTATTAATGGCGGTACCAAGGTTGGTCATGATATTGAAATTGTTAATGGTAGAAATCTGAAAGTAAATAAAGAGTACCAGGAAGGTCAGTTTTCCGTAACTTATGAGGAAATGTATAAAGATGGGACCCATGGTGATCAGTTTGCTGAATTGAATTGTGAGAATATCGGGGCGTTGTATCAAGATATTCTGACAACACCTTCATCAGAGTGTTATTGGGATTTGGATCATGCAGGACGTTGGAATCAAAATACGATGTATGTCGTGGCAATGGCGGCAAGAGATGCAAGGAAATATATGACTTCAGAGCAGTTGAATCCAAACAATGGTATGTCAGATACCTTTATCCAAAAACTGAAAGCAATGGATAATAATAATAAGTTGGTGAATTCCACAGGATATGATGAGGGAACAGAAATCAATCTCAAGGATGGAATTGTGGCAAGAGTATGGAAAGTTCGTAGCGAGTCTGTTGCAGCAGGGCATTGGGAACACCATAAAGGAAAGTATAAAGTGCCGAGTGAAGATAAGGATCATTTAACACGTTTCTTCTTTGTTTCTGTAGAGGGTGGCGGAAAAACACAGAGTGCAATCCGCAATGGTGGAGACCTTACCGTAGGAAACCTTTTGGATAATGTTTCCTTTGAAATGAGGAAAAATTATTCCATAACATATAAACTTCAGGAATATGATGCAAATGGCAATCTAAACACAGTAACAGAGCATACAATAGAGGGGAAAACGGTTCCTGGTGGAAAGGTAGTTGTTCCTAGTAGTTTTAAGCAAGACGGTACAACTTACAATCTGTCCGACTATACTTTAACAAATGCAAAAATGAACGATAAGGACTTCTATTATAATAATAAAGGGCAGATGACTGTAGAATTTAATCATGATACATTAGTTCTTGTGTATGTAAAAAATATTATAACGGTCACAAAGATTGTGCAGGGTGTGGAAGCAAAAAATCTTCCGAAGGATTACAAGGTGACCGTTGAATTAGCGAAAGTAAATGGAAATCAGAAGAAATTAGTAACACTGAGTGATTTTAAAGAAATCGAAAAAGTGAATGCGAATGATGCCGGAGGGCTTTTCGCAAGTGGAACGATTCAAGCTTCAGAGTTAGGCTTACAGGATGGTGACCGATATACAGTTGTTGAAAAGGTTGACAGAACATTCAATGGTAAAGATAACAATAGATATGCATTGGTTCAGATTACTGACAGCATTAATGAAACAATTACTAATTTGCCAGTAAATGCAAACCAACCATTTGAGCATTCAATTGATGCAAACGGAATTCCTTATAAAGGAAGTCAGTCAAATTCAGCGACAATCACTAATATTTATAAGCCGACACGTACGATTAAAGTTACAAAGAAAGTAGAAGGCAAATTTGGTGAACGGGATAAGTCATTTAATTTCACGTTGACATTGAGTGAAGCGGCGGTAAGTTATAATGATGACAACTTCCCGAATGATAGAAAGGTAACGTCAAATGGTTCTACATATAGTTTCAGTCTGAAACATAATGAAAGCATTGAATTTGTAGTACCGGATGGCTGTACTGCCAGCGTTTCGGAAGATGATTATTCATCAGAAGGATATGTTACAACGTGGAATTCAGAAATTAAGAAAGTAGTAATTTCTGAGGACAAATCGACTACATGTACCAACACACGTGACCTGACTCCTACCGGTTTGAACAATAGAGCAAAGCCATTTATCATTTTACTTGGTTGTGCATTATTGGCAGTAGCTTGTTTTGTGGCAGGAAAAAAAGGAAAATTTAGAAAGTTAGGCTGAAGAGAATAACTGTAAAAAATAATTTTCGGGAAGGGAATCTTATGGCATCAAAGAACATGAAGGATATTTCGAACTTGTTAAAAAATCTTAAGTTCCGAAAAAAAATGTTCGGGGGGATAGATGAAAAAGACGTTTGGCGAAAGCTGGATGAATTGCAGGAAGAATATCAGAATGTTTATGATGCCAAAGGAACCGCCAAAGAGGCAGAGGACATAGATGATCCCGAAGAGGTAATTAAAAACAAAAGAAAGAAACTGTTTCAAAAAGAAGAAATTATCATATTCTTTGAAAGACTGATTTTTCTGGCGGCATTGGTGTATATTATATTTGGTGTGATTTTTGGGATTACACCAATGAAAAATAAAGATATGTCACCGAAAATCAATGCAGGAGATTTGATGCTTTTCTATCGCTTGGAGAATAACTTTAGCATTAGAGATGTGGTGATTTTTGAAAAAGATGGTGTTTCGTATACTGGGAGAATCATTGCAAAAGATGGCGATACGGTAGAAATCACCAATGAAGCAGAAGTAAAAGTTAATGGTTCGTTGCTTGCAGAAAATGATATATATTATTCGACACCTATGTATGATAATAATGTATCATATCCGGTTACGCTCAGAGAAAATCAATATTTTATCTTGTGTGATTACCGTGAGGGAGCAAAGGACAGTCGATATTTCGGCGCAGTAGAAATGGAAGAGATTAAGGGAAAAGTGATTACAATTATAAGAAAAAATGAATTGTAATTGAAGCGCTGATTTGTAATTTATTGTGTATTACGGAGGGCAGATTGGAGAAACAATATCAATGAATCTGACAGAGAAATATAATCCATATGTATCTCTGTGATAAAGGTAGTATTTTGGTACTTCCTATAGAATATGTAAAAAAAATAATAAAAGAAAGGATGTTTATTATGAATTCGAAAAACAAAAAAATAATAAAAGAAAGGATGTTTACTATGAATTTGAAAAACAAAAAAATCTTTAGCCGCATAGCAGCAGGTGTTATGACGGTGGCAATGGCAATTACATTATTGCCGGGAACTATGAAAACAGTGAATGCAGCAGAACCTGTAACAAGCGCTTCACTTGATGTAAATTTGTATAAGAGAGCAGATGTATATGCTCCAAATACAACATTTGAATTTGAGGTTACTAATTTAACAGCAGAACAGGCAAAAGCAACAAATGGTGGTAAGGATTTAAAGCCACCGTTTAAAAATGCGCCAGCAGGTGCTGTAAAACCAGGAACAATTGAATTAGCACCGGCAGCAGAAGATTTAACTGAGACATCTATTAGTAAAAAACTTACATTTACCTTAGTTGCAGATAAATTTACAACGGAAGGTATCGGAACTTACCGTTATAAAGTAAAGCAGAAAGAGGGTACCTATGAAGGCATTAAATATGATGTCGGAGAGAGATATTTAGATGTTACTGTTGCTACAGATGGAACCAATTTTTATATTGCAAGTGCATCTTTAGTCTTGTACCAAGAAGATGGGCAACTTGTAAAGAGTGGAGCTTTTGTAAATACATATGGTGTTAATAAGCCGGATACAGAGAACCCAGTTCCAAAGCCAGACGGAACAGTAAACGATTTAGTTATTAGTAAGACAGTAACTGGTAACTATGGTGAAAGAGATAAAAAGTTTATCTTTGAAATTACAATTAACGGTGCAGAAGGCGAATGGTATAATTTAGAAGGACAACCGGCAATTAAAAAAGGTACCGCTGCAAGAATTGAACTGAAACATGGAGATACAGTGAAAATTTATGGTTTAACTGAAAATGATACCTATACAATTAAAGAGCTAGAAGCAGACGACTATAAAACAACATTTGAGACAAAATTGAATGGTACTAATAAGGCCGGTGGAAGTGGAAATATTAAAACAGCAACAGGTACCATTGATGCTGGAACTTCATTACAGACACAGGAAGTTGCATTTACCAATGACAGGACTGGTTCCGCAACAGGTTTTGCTTCAAGTTACGGACCATATGCACTTATGGTTGTTTTAGCAGGTGCTGTAGCATTTGTATTATTCCGTAAGAAAAGAGCAGAATACTAAAAATTAGAATAAGTTTGTGAGAGTTTTTACACGTGAAACAAGTAATTGCGTGATATGGAAAGGATATCAAGGTGGGGATAGCAGTAAAATGTGCAAGGGTTGGAAATAAAATACTTAGTTTTATAGCCATGGTGTTGGTTCTGATTATGCTGTTATATGGTGGTTATTCGTTATGGAATACCATAATGATATATCGTGGGGCATTTTCATCCAATGATTTGCTCAAATACCAGCCTACTGGGGATGGGCCGAATAGCATTACGCTAGGAGAACTTATGAAGTTGAACAAGGATGTGGTTGGGTGGATTACAATTTTTGATACCCATATTAGTTATCCTGTTGTTCAGGGAAAAGATAATCAGGAATATTTGAACAAAGATGTATTTGGTAAATTTTCCTTTTCAGGTTCTATCTTTTTAGATTATCGAAATGCTTGTGATTTTACTGACAGTTATTCAATTATTTATGGTCATCATATGGAATATGGTGCTATGTTTGGAGATGTTGTTGAATTTAAAAATGATGATTATTTTCAGGAGCACAAGACAGGAGCATTGTTTTTGTTAGATGATACATATAAGATTACATTGTTTGCGTGTGTAGAGACTCAGGAATTTAATAACAAAATTTATAATCCGACCGTACAAGGTAAAGACAATTTAGATACCCTTTTGAAATATATTAAGGACGAAGCAGTTCAGTATCGTGATATTCCTCTGAATCATGATGATAAGATTATCGGAATATCAACCTGCGCTGAAGCAGGAACGAATGAACGAGTTGTCTTGTTTGGACGGTTGGATAAATAAAAAAACAAGTAAAGATGGAGGTACTATAATATGAAAAACAAGATGAAACAGTTTGTTATATTGCGGCTACTTCCATGTTTCATTGCACTTCTGCTGTTCCAGACACAGGCATATGCAGAAGAAAAGGTATATTGTACCGCTTCTATTCCGGTAGAGATTAAGACACTAGGGGATTCGGTACCTTCAGGTATTGAGTATAAAGTGGTAATTAAATCTGAAAATGAAACAAACCCTATGCCAGATGTAAAAGAGGTTACGATTAAGGATAATGGCAAAGTAGAAATTGGTCCCATGACTTATACAAAACCGGGAAGATATAATTATTTCATTTCTCAGGAAGCGGGTAATGCAGAACATTTTACTTATGATAGTGCTGTTTACACGGTAACAGTCTCCATTGAAAATGATGGAAATGGTGGTTTGAAGTCTGTAATATATGCAGTGGAAAATGGAGCTACGGAAAAAACAGATGACGTAGTCTTTTCGAATACATACGAAGCGGTAACAACATCAGCAGTGACGACGACAGCAGCACCGACAGTAATTTTAGAGAAACCAACAACTCCAAAAGAAACAGTAACAGTGATTACAAACCCACCGGAAAATGCACCTAAAACAGGTGAGAGAATTATTTCTGCAATTGTTGTTGGCATATTAGGTATTTCAATGTTGGTATTGAGTATTGTTATGAACAAAAAAAGAAAAGCAGAAAAATAATAAAAAATATGGAAGAAAGGATGGCATTGATATGTATCCTTTCTTTTTTTGACCGACAAGGAATAAAATTTAAGTGAAAAAACGTTACAAACTCGGTCAAAATGCACTAAAAAAATGTTAAAACTTTAAGGTAAAAAGAGTTCGCAAGCGAACTCTTTTTTAATGCTTCCGTTTTCCATCATACCAATCAAGAGTGTGTTCAGATATGTCTTCTGTGAAGGAGTTAGCGACAGGCATTTTTCCACCATATTTAGAATACCAATCATCAGGATATAACACATCATTTTTCAGATAAGCTTTTGAGGTGTTCACATCTTCTGATTCCCCTTTTCGAAGTTTTCTGGCAACAACAACAGAACGGCAGTTGTCAATTTCATAGGTACAGGTTGAGAGCATAAGTAATGAGTCTTTTTCATTTACGGTCACAGGACACTGATAGAGAGAACGCATTTCTACTTGATGAAGAAAGTCTAGAAATTCCTCATTATCATTAAATTCACCTTGCATATAATCAAAACCGTCGTTATGGGAATAAGTTCCTGAGACTCTCATAAACGAAATGATTTTCCATTTGGATTCATCATAGATGGAGTCAAATATGAGGATAGGATGCTTTTTGTAAAATTCTATATCTTTATATTTTGGAAGTTGAAAAAACATCATTCGAGTAGATTCCATATTGTGGCCATGGATTACAATGTTTTTTGTAGGAGTCTCTACATTACAATTGGCATCAATATATAGGCAGCCATTTTTATCCGTGTCTCCTTTTAAATTATGGTGCAGATAAAAATCGGAGTTTTTTTCTCCCTGAACGACAGGATAATCAATATTGGTTCCCGGAATTCTGAGCCAGCCCTTTGTATCTTTGTTTGCCTTTAAAAGCTGGGAAAATTTCAATAGCAGACCGTCGGAATTTTTATTTCCGGAATCAAATTCCGAAGAATTATAGTAAGCAGCATTTATCTTTTTGCTTTGTTGCTTTAAGTAGTATGGCTGTATTCCAAGATAAAAAATAAGATATGCAGCACAGCCAAGAAAAACCAGAAAGGTTATGCCGGATAGCATGGTATATATTCGGTTCTTTTTCTTTTTGGGAGTATTCATTGCAATTTCTCCTAATACTAATAATAAATTATGACTGTAATGGCGTATGGTTTTCGCCACATGTATTATACTAGCATGACGTTAACTTGCTATCTGACTGCTCTCACGGGCAAGCCCGTGGGGTTCTGATTGCCAAGTGTAGCTTGTAATCGTACACCA